>FRDC01000627.1_pt1 | contig 82831 bp, 72 predicted proteins | sample 1106171 | NCBI WGS metagenome assembly FRDC01 (sample SAMEA3930566, study PRJEB13176) | freshwater metagenome | biome: Drinking water system; feature: drinking water; material: water | place: Singapore | collected 2014-12-20 | reverse complement strand
GCCGGTTGCCTTTGCCGTCTACCATCAGGCTCAACGTTTTGGCGCCACGCTTCATCACATGGAGGCACGGCCTGACACGGGCGCGATTATTGATGTTGAACATTTCGCCATCGCTCCTGGTATCTCTCACGCCGAGCTGGCGGCACTTGCCTTCGCCGCCAGCCTGCGTCTTTTCTGGCGCAATGCCACCCTGCTGGCGGCCGGGCGGTCCTTGCCGGTCAACCCGCAGCATTATTGGACTGGTACGCCGACGCGCCGCCGCGATGTCGCGCGGATGTGTGCGCTGACGCCCGACATGTCGAGCGATGAGATCAGCCTGCGTCATCTGGCATTCGGCGATGGCGACGGGTTTTCGCGATTTGACAGCGCCAGCACCGCCTGAGCGCGGCCGCCACACCTGCCAACCCCTTGTTGTATCATTCCGATTCAATTCATCAGGCGCGTGATTCAGTGATGTTTAACTATCTGACTCTCATGCGTAAATATCAGGATTAAATACCCCGCTCTTTACCTTTTCTTACCTTCTGGACGTCACTGTGACCCTGCTTTGAAACAGGAAGTTTCGAGTAAACACGCAACACCAGAAAGGTCTACCAATGTCAAACATCGTTCTCTCGTCTGCGGTTCGTCAGAACCTCTTGTCCTTGCAGTCGACCGCCCAGCTCCTCAGCACGACGCAGAACCGTCTTGCGACAGGTCGCCGTGTCAACACTGCACTGGACAATCCGACGAACTTCTTCACTGCCCAGTCGCTCGATGCTCGCGCCGGCGACATTAACAGCCTGCTCGACGGTATTTCCAACGGTGTCCAGGTTCTCCAGGCCGCCAATACCGGCATTACCAGCATTCAACGTCTGGTTGACACTGCACAGGCAACTGCCCGTCAGGCTCTGCAGACATCGAATGCATTCTCCACCCGCTCGACTGCCGTTTCCACGGCGATTGCGGGTGCAACTTCGTCGAATCTGCTGGGACCGACCACGTTCAGCAACGCCACCGTTCAAGGCGCTGTTGCCCAGAACAATCAGACCACCCCTGCCAACATTACCGGGTCGACAACGCTGTCGGGCGGGGCCAACACTGACTCTCTTACCACCAGCTTCGCAGCCAACGACACCATTACCGTCAATGGCACGACCCTTACCTTTGTTGCCTCGGGTGCCACTGGCAACCAGCTCAACGTCACCGACACCGTCGGCGATCTCCTGAGCCGGATTGACAGTATCACTGGCGCCACCACGGCCTCCACGATTTCGGGCGGCCGGGTTACGTTGTCGACCGGCACCACGAGCGACCTCTCCATCACCAGCTCGAACGCTGCGGCGTTCAACTCGCTGGGCTTTACCGGTGGTGCGGTTACTCAGGCCCGGACCAGCGCCAACGCTCTCAGCGGTCTTACCTTGACCGTTGGCGCTACCGGCAACGGCACGGCAACGAACATCACGTTCGGCACCGGCTCCGGCCAGGTTTCGACACTTGATCAGCTGAACGCGGCTCTCGCCTCGAACAACCTGCAGGCGTCGATTTCCACCGCCGGCGCGATTTCGCTCACCACCACCAATGATGCCGCTTCTTCCACCATCGGCACCATCGGCGGTACCGCTGCCGGATCAGGCCGGGCCTTCAACGGCCTGACCGCAACTGCTCCGGTTGCTGACGCGACATCGCAGGCTCAGCGCGCCGCGCTGGTCTCGGCCTTCAACAACACTGTCGTTCAAATCGATCGCTTGGCAGCGGACGCGTCGTTCAACGGCGTCAACCTGCTCTCACGCGATGATCTGCGTCTGGTGTTCAACGAAACCGGCCGTTCAACCGCGACCGTTGCTGGCGTTGACTTCTCCTCAACCGGTCTTGGCCTCAGCCAGCTGACCGGCGGGACCGACTTCCTGGATGCCAACAACATCAACTCGACCATTTCGCAGTTGAGCCGGGCCACGTCGACGCTGCGTTCGCAGGCTTCCACCTTCGGCGCCAGCCTCTCGCTGGTTCAGGTCCGCCAGGACTTCTCGCGTAACCTGATTAACGTTCTGCAGACCGGTTCGGCGAACCTCACCCTCGCCGACACCAACGAGGAAGCCGCCAACAGCCAGGCACTGACGACCCGTCAGCAGCTCTCGGTGTCGGCTCTCGGCCTCGCCAACCAGGCTCAGCAGAGCGTCCTCCAGCTTCTGCGATAAGCCTTATCTCCTTCGGGAGACAAGCGGCGGGGCCAAAAGCCCCGCCGTTTTTTTTGGCGTTGTGCGGTAAAACTAACTGGCCATTAACCAAAAAAGTGTCCCATCCAACCTGATACGGAGGATGACATGTCGTTGAAAGTCGAACTGAAACCGGGTGAAAAAATCATCATCGGCGAGAGCGTACTGACCAATGGCGTCGGTCGCACGACGATCCTGATTGACGGCACAGCGCCAATCCTGCGCGAGCGCGACGTTCTGGCGCCGGATCTGGCAAACACGCCGGCGTCTCGTATCTATCTATGCGTGCAGATGATGTACTTACATAATGATATCCTTAAATTTCACGAGCAATATCTTGAATTTGTTCGTGATTTAATTACCGCAGCACCCAGTTTTACGCCAATACTTCAGCGTGTAAGTAACTTCGTTTTAAGGGGCATGCTCTATAAAGCGGTGAAGGAAGCAAAATCCCTTCTTTCACACGAAAAGGCGTTGTTATCGAATGTCTAACGCTGCTCAGATCTATCAAAGAAATGCGAATGCCAGTTCAACGCCTCGCGAGACTGAATCCCAGATACTGATTGAAACAGCCGCCCGTTTCCAGCGCATCCACGATAATTGGGAAACCGAGGCAAGCGCACTCAACCTCACCTTGCTGATGAACCGCAAGATCTGGTCGGTTTTTCTCAGCTCCGTGATGATGGATGAATGCCCGCACCCGCGCGAGGTACGCGAGAACATTGCCAATCTCGCTGTTTTCATTTTTGCCCGCACGCTGGAATTGCAGATCGAGCCCAAGCGCGAGATGCTGACGGCGCTCATCAACATCAACCGCCAGATCGCCGCCGGCCTCAACGGACGCGGCTGATTGGAATCATGCGGCCATGACGGCAAAAGCCCGGTACAATGCCGGGCTTTTTTATTATCAATAATTGAAACTATATTGTATAAATATAATCGAACACTATATCAATTCAGAAAATTGACAAGACTGAGCTGTGACAGGCGCGACGTCGTCTGGTAGGATGCCTGCAGACTGGTCTGCAATTGAAGAATCTCGGTCGCCACCTGTTGCTTGTCGACATTCTCGATATCGCTCAGCAGGTTTTGCAGAATATTCCGGGTGGCGTTCTGTCGCGTTTGCGCGGATTGCACCGATTGCTGGACAACCGCAATCTCGCTGCTGATCGTCTGGACTGACTGGCCCGACGTGTCGCCAAGCCCGTTGCGCACCGTGAGCGACAGGGCCGCATAGGCATTGCCGGTTCTGGCGTCATTGGGATCAAACTTGACGGCAGCAAAGGCGGCGAGATTGGAAACGATCCTGCGCAATCCCGACTCGGTCGCGCGAATGCCATAGCCCACCGTGATTGACGTATCGATGCGCACCGCCGCCGTCTGGCGCGCCGAACCGCCACCCGTATCCCCGGTGTACCACGTGACAGTATTCCCGGCCGTGCCGGTGGTCAGCAATTGCGTTGCGCTTTCCGCCGGCCCGCCGGAAACATCAACCCGTGTCGGTGTTTTTTCTGGCGGTCCGGCGCTGACATCGAAGAACCCGTCCGCCGCCGCTGCCGTTGAGGCCGCACGCAGCTCAGAGGATGCCAGGCTCGTGACAGCGGAGTTGAGCGCGGCATTGAAATTGGCGGCCGTCGCCGCCGCATCTGCTCCGATCTGGAACTGGCCTGATCCCGGCGCGCCATTGACTGCCGTCAGTGACAAGGGCGTCGAGGTGCCGTTGGGCAGATTGAAGGTAATGCGGAAATCGTCACCTGAATTCGGAATGCCGGTGAAATTGACGACTGTATTGACAGGCGGCCCGGCATTGGTGGCAATCGTTGCATTGGTCAGATTGCCACCAGTGCCACCGATCTTGAAGCCAAACACCCCTGATGGCGTTTCCGACAGGGTGATGGTGTTGCCGGCGAATTGCTGTTGCAGGCGCCCCAGCCCGTCGGCACCAAGATCGGCCCGGTTACGCTCGCTGATGACATCCGCCAGGCCCGACCTGCCGCTGACGCCCTGGATGATGTCGCTTGACGACAAGGACGCATCGCTCGTCGTTGCTCTGCCCGAAAACAATTTGCGGCCGCCCGAATCCTGATTGAACAGGTCGATCACTTCGTCGAGCTGCGTCAAGGCCAGCCTCTGCTGGGCGGTCTGCGACCCATCGACAGGGGTAAAGGCCGTTGTCGCGTTAGCACCACGCTGCGCCGTGACAACCTCGTTGACGCGATCAAACGTCGACTGCACGACACTCAGTCGGAGATTGAGCTGGCTGATGGTTTCGCCGAAGCCGTCGAACGCTGCGATCTTCGAATGCGCATCCAGTGAGGCTTGCCGCTGACCACCGAGTTCGGCATAGCTCTGCGCCCTCTTGCCGCTGCCAAGCTGCAGTTGCAGCTGCTCAAACTGCGCCCGCTGCTGCGTGATAAGCCGCAGAACATTGCCGTTGCTGATTGAGGGGACGCTCATTGCTCACTCCACCTAGGCGTTCAACAAGGCCTGCGTCAGATCCCGCACGACGGTGAGGATTCGCGCACTGGCCTGATAGGTTTGCTGGAGCTGAATGAGATTACTCAACTCCTCGTCTGTATTGACTTTCGCATCAGAGTCGAAACGGTTCTGCAGGCCACTGACGACAACCTGCTGACCGCTGTCGATGGACTTCGCGGTCGCGGCGATCTGGCCCTTGTCGGAAATCACACGCTGCAGATAATTCGTCAGTGTGCCGCTCGCGGGAGCCGTGGCCGATCCGATTGTTCCTGCCGGAACGAAGGTCCGGACATTCCTGGTGATGGCGTCAAGAATGGCATTCGGTCGTGCCGGATCGCCGGCGCTCGTCGTGGAGCTGAATTTGACCAGTGCCGCCGGGTCCGCCTGGAGCGCTCCGTTGACCGCGAAGCGCTGCGCAAAACCGCGCCTCTGCGGTGTGTTGTCGAGGCTGTCGGAGAAAATCTGGTTGGCATTGCCCCCATCGACAAACAGCGGCAGCGCCGTCGTACCGCCGGCAAGCGAGGTTTCGGTGACGGTGGCCGAAGCCGCCGTGATCGTTGTTGCGGCACTGCCATCGCTGACAACTTCGAGGACGTTGGGGCTGCCCGGCGGATTGGTGACGCTGACGCCGGTCCCGAACTTCGCCTGAAGGGCTGTCTGCAAGGCAGCTGCTGCGGCGCTGTTGCCGCCTGAAAAACCGATGCCGACGACCTCGTCATTGGGATTGGCAGTGACGGTGTTGTTGAGCGGCAGCTTGCTCGCGTCATCGACGCGCACCACCGTCACATTGCGGACAGCACCCCCAACATTGACAGTGAACGAGAGATGATCGCCCGGGCGAAGCTGCGACACATCAATGCCAAAACCGGTACCGCCGGCATTGGTGGTGGCTGTTCCGGCGACGCTCTTCTCTGACGTTGCCTCGGCAAGCCCGGCTGCAAAATTATCGAGCTGAGCCTGTGCTTCAGGCAGGATTCGGTCACGCAGATTGAGGTAGGCCGCGATTTCCCCGCTGCGGAAGGCGCTCTGCGCCACCAGATCGACCGACAAGCCGCCGACCGATGTCAGCGTGATGGTGCCAACACCCCGTTTGGTAGGATCAATATCGTAGGATTGCTGCGGCGTAATCGTCGCCCGCGGATCAAACGACAACGTGACCGGCTGACGATCAAACAACGACACGCCCGAGCGCGTGAAAATCGACACCGAGCGATCCGAGCGCTCCTGAACGCGGATATCGATGATATTGGAAAGATCATTGATCGCCTGATCGCGGGCATCCAGAAGGTCGGACGGTTCCTGTGACGCTGAAGCCGCCGCCGAAATCTGCTGGTCGATTTGCGAGATGCGCTGCAACGCATCATTGGCGCGCTGCACGGCATCGTTGATGCCCTGCTCGCTTTCAAGCCGCAGGCTCTGGATCTGGTCCGAAATGCTCCGGACCTGCTGTACCAGCACGTTCGCCCTGTCGACAACCTGGGATTGAGAAACCGCATTTTCCGGTGACGTCGCGAGCTGCTGCAAGGCATTCGTGAACTGATTGAGAACAGCATCGAGCGATGCCGCATCGCCCGGAGTCCCGAAAAGCTGGTTCAGCCGATCAGCATATTGGGCGGTGATGTTGGTAAACTTGCCTCCTGCGGATTCTGTCCGCAGCGAGCTCTGCAACAGATTATCGACGGTTCTGACCGTCCCCTGCGAACGCAAACCGATGACGCGGTTGTCAACGATCTGCGTCGATTGCTGCAGAACCTTGCGCGTGTAGCCTGGCTGGTTGGCGCTGGCGACATTTTGCGCCACCACGTCGAGCCCGGCCTGGGAAATACGCAGACCCGTGATAGCAGACTGCAATGCGCCGTTGATCGACATGGCTGACCTCTGGTCTTACGCGATCGCTGTCTCAGAACCCGTCAGCGGATAAGGTTGGTCACTTCCTGCAGTAGCTGGTTGACCGTCGTGATGACGCGCGTATTGGCTGTGTAGGCCTGCTGGGTAATGATAAGTTTGGAAAACTCCTCAGCGATGTCGACATTCGAGCCTTCGAGCGAACTTCCGACGATATTGGTTCCGTTCGAGATGATCGGCACGCCTGACTCTCCCGTTGACTGGAAGGTGTTGCCATCTGAACGCTGCAACGCGTCTGGATTGTTGAAATTGGCAAGAACGACATCGGCGAGTTTCTGCGTTCGCCCATTCGTATAGGTGCCAATGACCCCGCCACCATCGCCGATGGCAACGCTGCTCAATTGACCTGCCGAAAAGCCGTTCTGATCGATCTGGGTCTGCTGAACATTGCCATTGCTGTCCTGAAACTGCGTCAGGCCGGCTTCACCATGGCGCAGTGTGACCCCACCCAGTGTTTGTCCACCAACTGTGATGCTGCCCAGACTGATGGAATTGACCGGGGGCGACAGCTGACCACTGGTGTTGAAAGTATAATTCGTACCGACATTTTGCCAGATAGGCGTCGTCGGCGGTTGGCCGTTGACGATCTGGCCCGTCTGATAAAACAGGTTCCAGGTTTCAGCCCCTGACGTATTGCTTGTCTTGGCCCAACGTAGTGTCAGCGGGATTTGAGCGCCCTGATTGTTGAACAGTGTCAAGCCGCCCCCATCGATCGAATGATTGAGGAAAAAGGTGTTGTCTCCGGCATTCACCGTACCGCCACCAAGCGGCGCGGGGCGCGGATCGCCTGACTGGAACGGGCCGGTCGCCGAATAATCATTGCTGGCATTAAGCAGTTCCCCGCCGGCCTCACCGTTGACGAAAGCGGTCGTGCGCGGGGTGGAAGCGAGATTGGCGCGGTAATTGATCTCTGTCGTGGCTTGCGCGGCCTGAAAATCGCTGGTGATCTGGAGCACTTGCGGGGTCGAGCCGGTGCGGTTGCCGGTAACGGGATCGGTGGGAATGCCTTTGAGATAATTGCCGGCGCCGTTGCGCAGGAAGCCAAACTGGTCAAGGTTGAAATCGCCGCGCCGTGAATAGCGATCGACACCGGTGAATGTCGGACGACCGTCGGACGATCCGCTCGAACTGTCCACAATAAAGAGGCCACGGCCACTGATCGCCAGATTGGTCCCGATGGAGTTGCCCGTGACCCCGCCCTGAAGCTGATTGGTGCTGCGCGAATAGGCAAGAACCGATCCGGCTGCCTGGCGCGTCGGCGCTCCGTCGGCGACCAGATCGATGAACGCCGTATCGACCCGCTTGAACCCGGTTGTCTGTGAATTGGCGATGTTGCCGGATATGTTTTCAATCGCAAACGCCTGCGACTGAATACCAGCGACAGAAGTTGTAAGTGCGTCAAAGATACCCATGACATGTTCCTCAGCAAATATTCGACGAAAATCGCCTCTATATTGATTGAAGGCAAAGCGTATGCCACAATAAAAAATGCAACAATTTCAATAATTTATATAGTTAATACAATATAAATACATGATTTAACCCGGCAAGAATGTCCTTTTTTCTTTACCTATCGGCAGAATTTGCCGGGTATCGCTCATTGCGCTCGAACGTTTGGTTAACGGCGCTTTAATCGGTCGATGCGAACGTCGCACACCTGCTTCATCACACGAGGACGCCTTGCCCGATCTTGATCCGACCGACTGGAAGATTTTTTCGGCAGATGCCCATCGCGCCCTTGATAATGTGATCGCTCATATGGCGACGCTGCGCGACCGTCCGGTCTGGCAGGAGATGACGCCGGCCGTGCGTCAGCGCTTCACCACGCCGCTGCCGCGCCGCGAGACGCCGCTGGGCGACATCTTGAGCGAGGCGTCGGCGAACATCATGCCCTACGCCACCGGTAATGGTCACCCGCTCTTCATGGGCTGGGTCCACGGCGCCGGCACACCTGTCGGCATGGTGGCGGAGATGATCACCGCCGGCCTTAACGCCAATTGCGGCGGGCGCGATCATGTCGGCATAGAAATCGAGGAGCAGATCACCCGCTGGGCAAGTCAGCTCTTCGGCTTTCCACGCGAGGCATCTGGCGTCTTCGTTACCGGAACCTCGATGGCCAATCTGCTTGGCCTGGTCGTTGCCCGCCATCGCGCCCTTGGCGGCGAGGGCAAGGCGCGCGGCCTTGCCGCAGCCGACGCCCCGCTCGTCGCCTATACCTCAAGCGAGGCGCATGGGTGTATCGCGCGCGCCATGGAAGTCGCCGGCCTGGGGAGCAACGCCCTGCGCATGATTGCCGTCAACGACGAGGGCGCCATGGACAGCGCCACACTGGAAGAAGCCATCGCGCGTGACCGCCGCGCCGGGCTTAAACCGTTTCTGATCGTCGGCACTGCCGGCAGCGTCAATCGCGGCGCCATCGACCCCCTCGACAAGCTCGCTGACATCGCTGAGCGCGAGGGCATGAGCTTTCACGTCGATGGTGCCTTCGGGGCTCTGATCGCCTTGAGTGACAAATTGCGCCCGTTGCTGGCTGGCATCGAGCGCGCCGACAGCATCGCCTTCGACTTCCACAAATGGGCGCATGTTCCCTACGATAGCGGCTTTCTCCTGGTGCGCGACAGCGCGCTCCACCGTGACACCTTCGCCCAGCCGGCCGCCTACCTTGCACGCAGCCCGGCGGGACTAGGTGCGGGCGAAAATTGGCCCTGCGACTTCGGCGTTGATCTTTCGCGCGGCTTTCGTGCGCTTAAGGTATGGATGACATTTCAGGTGCTGGGGGCAGACCGCATCGCTGCCGCCATTGAGGATAATTGCCGGCTGGCGCGGATTTTGGCCGAACGCCTGACGGCAAGCGGCCTCTATGAGGTCGTTAAATCTCCCGCCCTCAATATCGTCTGCTTTGCGCTGGCCGGTGATGAGAACGGCGCGTCAAGCGAGCCGATTGTCATCGACCTGCAGCGCAGCGGCCGCGCCGCGCCATCCCTGACACGGATCGACGGTCGTCAAGTGATCCGCGCGGCGATCGTCAATCACCGCTCTACGCAGGCCGATATCGACGATTTTATGATATCGTTGCAGGTAAGCGCGCTGCGTATCGCGCAGGCCCGTTTCAATGAGACGATCACCGGGAAACGTCACATCGCCTGAGCGGACCTTGTTTCCAGAAAAGCCCGGAAGGCGCTGAATATCTTTTTCATCTGCGGGACTTTGTAAGGGTAGATGGTCGCATCATCCATATCGTGGATAACCATCGCATTATCAGCCTCGAAGATGAGCAGCCGGCCATCGGGCGCCTCACCGCAATCGATAAGAAAATAATCAAGCGCGAGCCGCGAGGCTATCTGCCGCAGCGCCGCGCCATGGCGCACCGCGAACTCCTCATCAAAGCCCGCCATCGCATCCGCCTCAAGCGCTCGCTTCAGCGGATTATCGAGCATGCCCGCATTGAGGTAATGGATCATCCAGCGCTCGCTGATCGCCAGATGTGCCAGATAGGCGGTGCCGCCGAAGACTGCGATCCGCGCCTTGCGGAAATAGCCGTCGGCGCCACGATAGTCGATGAACTGGGCGATATGAAAGCCGTCCGCCTCCTGCGCCGCCAGATAGGGCAAAAGCGCATCGGCCGCATCAATCTTTTCAAGCCCCGTACCGGCATGCGAGCCGAGCGGGCGGATGATGATCGGGTAGCTCGCGCCTGGCATCAACATATCCAGCTGCGTCGCCCCCTGCGCCAGGGCGGCGACATCCTCGCGCGACACCTTGGCGATCGCCGGCACCAGAACGCCGGCCGCCCCTTCAAGCCGCTCGGCAACACCCTCGCGCGAGGTCGCAAGGATATCAGCCGGGCGATTGAGGGCAGGTCGCGGCCAGCTCTCGATCACCGGCACCAGAGCCGTCAGCAACGGCGCGTTGGTCTCGTTGTAGCCGATGGCAACCAGCAGCAGATCATGATCGGGAATGACGCCGGGCAGGCTCTCGCCTGGTGCAATGAACAGCAGGTCGAGATCGACATTCTGCTGCTGGACCATAAAGTCGATGGGCGTATTGGCAAGAAAATCGCCGGGCGAAACCAGTGCAAGCAGACGAAGCGGCGCTGATCCACCTTCCACCGGCTCGTCAAGCACGCGGTAGAGCCGGCAAAGACGCAGCGCCACGCCCTGCAGCCGCAACCCCTCCTCCTTCTCACCGCGCAATTGGCGCAGGATCGATAGGTCCATGAACGCGCCTGCATCGCTGGCGTCGGCGGCGATGCGGGCTTCCAGATCAGCCACCAGCGCCGACGTATCGCCACCCATGAACGCGACGCGGGCAAAGCGTGCCAGCCCGAGGATCGGGTGCGCCGTCAAAGCCATATCGGCAAGCGACAGATCAGGGTCGATCACGGTTGGACTCATAGTGGCTGGGGACATATCGAATCATCCATTTGCAGCGAGGCTAGAAGCTTCGCCCGCCTGCGACAATTCTCGCATGGCAATTAACGCGCCTTGTCGGCACGCCGCATCCTCTCTAGGCTCGCCGCGCCTTAAGGAGACAGCACGATGCGTTTTGACGGAACTGCCGATTATGTCGCCACCGACGACCTCAAGATTGCGGTCAATGCCGCGATTGCCCTCGAGCGCCCGCTCCTGGTGAAAGGCGAGCCGGGCACCGGCAAATCTGTTCTCGCCCGCGAGGTGGCAGGCGCCCTCAAGGCACCGCTCGTCGAATGGCACGTCAAATCGACGACCAAGGCTCATCAGGGTCTCTATGAATATGATGCTGTCGCCCGTCTGCGCGACAGCCAGCTGGGCGACCCGCGCGTCTCCGATATCCGCAATTACATCCGCAAGGGCAAGCTGTGGGAGGCTTTCGACAGCGACGTTCGCCCCGTTCTCCTTATCGACGAAATCGACAAGGCCGATATCGAGTTTCCCAATGATTTGTTGCTCGAACTCGACCGCATGGAGTTTTATGTCTACGAGACGGGCGAAACGGTGAAGGCACGCGCCCGCCCGATCATCCTCATCACGTCGAATAACGAAAAAGAACTGCCGGACGCCTTCCTGCGCCGCTGCTTCTTCCATTACATCAAATTCCCCGATGCGGAGATCATGAACCGCATTGTCGATGTGCATTTCCCCAAGATCAAACAACGGCTTGTCCATGAGGCGTTAAGCCTCTTCTATCAGTTGCGCGAGGTGCCGGGGCTGAAGAAGAAGCCGTCAACCTCCGAACTTCTCGACTGGCTGAAGCTGCTACTCGCTGACGATGTGGCGGTCGAAACGCTGCGCGAACGCGATCCTCGCAAAGTCATCCCGCCGCTCGCCGGCGCACTGGTCAAGAACGAACAGGATACCCATCTGCTGGAGCGCCTTGCCTTTATGGTGCGGCGCGGGACCTGAGGCCGGGCGATGGCGGAATTTGATGGTTTCGGCGACAAGGCCCTGCCTTTCTTCAAGGCGCTGGCTTTTCATCAGAACAAGGCCTGGTTTGACGAGAACAGGTCGCTGTATGAAAGCGACGTGCTGCTGCCACTGCGGGCGCTGATGAACGACGTCACCGCTGAGTTGCGGAAACGCCAGATCAACCTCACCGGTGATCCCCGGCGTGGCATCTTCCGCCTTAATCGCGATGTCCGCTTTTCAAACGATAAATCGCCCTACAAGACGCATGCCGGTGCCGTCCTCACCCGCAATGGCGCCAAAAACGACCCCGGCCTTGTCTATCTCCACGTCGACCCCGCGGGCTGTTTCATGGCCTCGGGATTTTATCATCCCGACAGCGCGCAACTACGTGAGCTGCGGACGTTTATTCGCGACAAGCCCGAACGGTTCCGCGCCCTCATGGCGCATCTGAAAAAACACAGGCTCACGCTGGACGACACCGACAGCCTGACCCGCCTGCCGCGCGATTTCGGCGATGTGACGGCGGCTGACCTTGGCGCCGCCATCCGCCTTAAATCCTTCGTCGTCCGCAAACCCTTCGACGACAAGCTGCTCTATGACCGCAAGCTCGTTGCCGTCCTGTGCGATTTCGTGGCGATTGTCGATCCGCTGATCGCCTGGGGGCGTGGCGAGACGCTGGGCTCCTGATCCCCCTCGCACCGGGCGCTCCTTTCGCCTATATGAGCGCTATGCGCCGCTTGATCCTCCTGAGACATGCCAAATCCGCCCTGGTCAAGGCGGGACAGAGCGATTTTGATCGCCCGCTCAATCAGCGCGGCTTGGCGGTGACGCCGAAGATGGGTGACTACATGCAAAAATCGGGGCTTCTGCCCGATTACGCGCTCATTTCTTCGTCCCGGCGCACCCGCGACACCTGGCAACATCTCCAGACGTCCTGGCCGGAAACCCGCCACGGCTTCGATGGGCGGCTCTACGAGGCAAGCCTGACGACGCTGACGGGCATCGTTCGCGCCATGCCGACACAAATCGCCACCCTGCTGGTGATTGCCCATAATCCCGGCCTTCATGAGCTGGCCACAAGCCTACAGCGCCAGGACAACAGCAAGATAGCGCGCCTGCTCAGAGAGAAGTTTCCGACCGCAGCGCTGTGTGTCCTCGATTTTTCAGCCGAGGAATGGAGCGACGTATGGCCGCAATCAGGTTTTCTCGAACGTTTTGAGACGCCTCGCCACCTTGGTTTCGGCCTCAGTGAAAGCTGAGCGGCGATGGCCGGACGCCTCACCGATCTCTCGCATGAAGGGCGGCTGGCAGCCGCAAGCCTCATCGAGGCAACGACGGGCATGTTCAGCCCGACGCTGCGCCTGGGCGTCACCGGCCTGTCGCGGGCGGGCAAAACGGTATTCATCACCGCCCTCGTGCAGGCACTCACCGAAGGTCACCGCCTGCCCTTGCTCGATGCCTCCATCGAAGGGCGGATCGCTGCCGTCCGGCTTGAACCGCAGCCCGATCTGACCATCCCGCGCTTTGACTATGAGCGCCATGTGGCGGCAATGAGCGGGCCTGATCGCCACTGGCCACAGTCAACAAGCGATATTTCACAGCTGCGCCTGGTGATTGATTATCAGTCGGCGGGCTGGTTCGGGCGCACGTTCGGTACATCCCAGCTGACAATCGATATCGTCGACTACCCGGGCGAATGGCTGCTTGATCTGGCGCTTCTCGACAAGAACTATGGCGACTGGTCACGTCAATCGCTGGACCTGTCTCACATGCCAACCCGCCTGCCGCTGGCCGCCGCCTGGCATGGCGCGCTGGCTGGTATTGATCCCAAGGCCCGTTATGTCGACGGGAGCGCCCGGGAACCTGCGGCGATCTTCACCGCCTATCTGCGCGCCTGCCGTGAGGAGCAGGTGGCGCAATCAACCCTGCCGCCAGGCCGTTTTCTCCTGCCCGGCGCCTATCAGGGCTCGCCCGCCCTCGCCTTTTATCCCCTGCCTGTCGGCGATGACGCGCCGGTTCCCGGCTCGGTGCACGCCCATATGGCGCGATGTTTTGAAGCCTACAAGGACGAGATCATCCGCCCCTTCTTCCGCCAGCATTTCGCGCGGCTTGATCGTCAGATCGTGCTGGTTGACGCCTTGAGCGCGCTTAACGCCGGGCCGAGCGCGGTGGCTGACCTTGAGCGCGCGCTTGGCGATATCCTTGCAGCCTTCCGCATCGGTACAAACTCCTGGTGGTCGAGCCTGGTGGCGCCGCGCATCGAGCGCATCCTGTTTGCCGCGACCAAGGCCGATCATCTGCACCACCGCGACCATGACCGGCTTGAGGCCATTCTGTCCCGCCTCATCGACAGGGCGGGGTCGCGTGCGACGAGCGCCGGTGCCAAAATCGATGTCATTGCCCTTGCCGCCATCCGCGCCACCCGCGAGGCGCGCATCCGCCAGCATGGCGATCTGATGGACGCCGTCATCGGCGTGCCGCTGGCTGGCGAGCGGGTGGGCGATGACGTTTTTGACGGCAGCGGCGAAGTCGCCCTGTTTCCTGGCGATTTGCCCGACGATCCTGAGCGCGCCCTATCGCAAGGCCGCGACGCGCCGACGCCGGATGAGGCTGATATGCGCTTCCTGCGTTTTCGCCCGCCGCTTGTGCGTGGCAGCGGCGCGAGCCCGGCAACGGCTCACATCCGCCTTGATCGCGCTTTGCAATTCCTCATCGGAGATTATCTTGCATGATGGAAGATCACAGCACAGCCCGACGACGCCCCAAGGCAGTGCGTCTTGACGGTGACGCCGGCAGCGAAAAGATGGCGCCGGAGGCGCGCAACGTCACCATCCTGCCTGAAGCGCCAGGCCTCATCGCTGCGCCCGACACGACCGACAGACTGAACGCACGGCCTGGCCGCAATCTGTGGACAAAACTTGCGCTCTCCGCCTCCGCCGGCCTCGTCTCGCTGGCTACGGGCCTTGCGGTTGCCGATCTCGTGAGCCGCCTGTTTTCCTATTCGACCTATCTGGGCTCGCTCGGGCTTCTGCTTACCATCATCTTGACGATGTCACTGATTGCCCTTGGCGCGCGTGAATTTGCAGCCCTTGCCCGCCTCGCCAGCGTCGAACATCTGCGCGCCCGCGCCGAAGCGACGCTTGGTAACGATGACCGCGACGCGGCCCGCTCCCTTGCCGGCGATCTGACAGCGCTCTACGCCAGCCGCCCCGACATGGCACGGGCGCGTGGCGAACTCGCCCGCCACATGGCCGATATCGTCGATGGCGCCGACCTCGTGCGCCTGGCAGAGCGACGGCTGATGCAAGACCTCGACCGCCAGGCAATCACCCTCATCACCCATGCCGCACGACGCGTATCGATCGTAACGGCCGTCGCCCCGCGCGCCATATTTGATGTTGCCATGGTGATCGCCCAGAGCGCCATTCTCGTGCGCAAGCTTGCCGAACTCTATGGCGCCCGGCCCGGCGGGCTTGCCTCCCTGAAGCTTGCCCGCGTGGTGCTGGGCCACCTTGCAGTCACTGGTGGCATGGCGCTTGGCGAGGGGGTGGTCGAGCAATTGCTGGGCCACGGGCTGGCAGCCAAGCTTTCCGCCAAGCTCGGCGAGGGCATGGTCAATGGCATGATGACGGCGCGGGTTGGCCTCTCGACGCTGGACGTCGTCCGTCCATTACCTTTCACTGCCCTTGCACGACCAAAACTCGGCGATATTCTGGCCGAGCTGGCGCACATGACGTAAGATTAACGAGGCAGATGAGACCGGTATGTTCGTCACCCTGTTCCAGGAATTGAAAGCAGCCGGCCTGCCGGTCAGCCTTGGCGAATATCTGACGCTGCTGAAGGCGGTGGACGCCGACCTTGCCGGGCGCCGCGTCGAGGATTTCTACTATCTCTCACGCACCGCGCTGGTGAAGGACGAGCGCCATCTTGATCGCTTCGATCGCGTATTCGGCCATGTCTTCAAAGGGCTGGAAAACGTCGCGGATGCGGCAAATGCAGAAATTCCCGAGGAGTGGCTGGCAAAGCTCGCCGAAAAATTCCTGACGGACGAGGAAAAGGAGCAGATCAAGTCTCTCGGTGGTTGGGACAAGCTGATGGAGACGCTGCGCGAGCGCCTGGCCGAGCAGAAGGGCCGTCACCAGGGTGGCAGCAAATGGATCGGCACAGCCGGCACCTCCCCTTTCGGCGCCTATGGCTATAACCCGGAAGGCATTCGTATCGGTCAGCACGAAAGCCGCCATCGCCGCGCCGTCAAGGTGTGGGACAAGCGCGAATTCCGCGACCTCGATGACCATGTCGAACTTGGCACCCGCAACATCAAGGTGGCCCTGCGCCGCCTGCGCAAATTCGCACGCACCGGAGCTGCCGACGAACTGGATCTCGACGGCACCATCAAGGGCACAGCTGAACATGGCTATCTTGATGTGAAGCTTCGCCCGGAGCGGCGCAACGCTGTGAAAGTCCTGTTGTTTCTTGATGTCGGCGGCTCGATGGATGATCACATCCGCACCTGCGAGGAGCTGTTTTCAGCAGCCCGCAGCGAGTTCAAGACGCTGGAATATTTCTATTTCCATAATTGCCTCTACGAAGGGGTGTGGAAAAACAATCGCCGCCGTCATGCGGAGCGCCAGTCAACCTTCGATGTGCTCCGCACCTATGGCAATGACTACCGTGTGATCTTTGTCGGCGATGCGTCCATGAGCCCTTACGAAATCGCCATGCCCGGCGGATCGGTGGAGCACATGAACGAGGAACCGGGCGCGGTGTGGTTGTCACGCATTACCGCCAGCTATCCGCGCGCCATCTGGCTCAATCCGATGCCGCGCAAATTCTGGACCTATACGCCGTCGATCTCGATGATCGGCCAGATTTTCAATCAACGGATGTTCGAGCTGACCCTGGACGGGCTGGATGAAGCCATGCGCGAACTCGTGCGCTGAGTACAGATGTCAGCTCTTGACGGCGGCGATTTAGCTCGCTCTCTTGCCTTATGCAATCAGCCAATGAATCTGTGGTCTATCGTCAGCGCCCGCATGCACTCTCCCCGGACGTGGAATTCGCTCTCGCCGGTGGTGTCCTATCGTGGGCGGACAAGAAGGGGCGGACGGGTGCTCTTGAAATCGCGCAGCTGAGGCATTGTCGCATTCTCTATGACGCGTCCCGCCTGAGCGCGCCGCGCTGGATCGTTGATCTCCAGGGCAGTGACCGGCAGGAACTTCGTTTTACCTCGACGACCACCGCAGGCGCAGGCGGAATGCGCTCGCGCAACGGCGCTTTTCTTGCTTTTCTTGGCCATGTCCACGCGGCACTTGCCGCACAGGCGCCGGGTGCGATCTGCCGCTTTGGTCCCGGCCTGCTGACCTATTGCCTTCACTCGCTGCTGTGGTGTCTGCCGGTCCTCGGCATGTTCTGGGCCGCCTATCTGGGATTCACCACGTCGGGTATCCTTGCCGGCGTCTTTTTTACTTTTCTGGCCCTTTATTCCGGTCAATTTGCACTGCGATACGCTTATTATAATTGGCCGCGCATCTACGATCCGCGCCATCCACCGCTGCATCTGCTGCCCAAACCATCACCCCACGATGTTTAAGGCCCGGCGCAGCAATGCATGAAGTCTTGCGATGATACGCTCATAAAACAACGCGATAGAGCACGATTTTAATCTGAGGAAAAAGCGTCGCGCTGCAACTGCTCGCCCTACCTGATCACCAGAACCGAGCATTGGGCGTGACGCACGATGCTCGCCGCATTCGATCCCAGAAGATAGGTTGCCATGGTCGGGTGATGCGAGCCGACCACGATCAGATCAGCGCCAAAGCTGCGCGCCTCATCGAGGATTTCGTGGTAAATCCCGCCAAGTCTGACCACCGTGCTAACCTTGTCCTTCGGCAACGTGACCAATTGCGCCTGCGCCTCAAGTTTCATTTTGACTTCCGCCTGCGCTTCCTGATCATAGGCTGGTGGCAGGAATTCGCTGACCATCGGCGTAATCACCGTGCTGACGTAGATTAGTCGCATCTCGCCATCATTGGCCTTGATCAGCGCCTCGACGCTGGCGATTGCCTTTCTGGAGAAGCTGGGCTCCAGAATATCAACGGGAACGAGCACTTTTTGGAACATTTCCAACTCCTTTTGAAAAGAAATTCTCGTGACAGGCAATCCGACCGCGCGACCACGGCAATACTACGCCTTTGCAGCGCAGCAGCATTGCTCTGGATCAAGCGTCCCACCTGCATTCCTGCCATGCGGCGCAGCCTGCCATGCATGCCGCTCGCCGCTTGCCAGCGCTGATCGTCTCCCTTAACGGTCAGGGATGACCGCCGTTTCGAGCCGCATTGCCGCATTGCGCCAAAACCCCGTCGCTCTTCTCATGGTGATGGCGGCGATTAATTACGTCGGTTTTGCCAGTTGGAGCGCGCTTCTCAATAATTTCGCCAAGGAAAGCGTTGCCTTTTCCGGCCGCGATATGGGCCTTTTGCAATCGATACGCGAAATTCCGGGCTTCCTCGCCTTCACGGCGGCTGCCTGGATCCTGATCATGCGCGAGCAGACGCTGGCTTATGCAAGCCTCGTCGTCCTCGGCGTCGGCGTTGCACTGACCGGTTACTTCCCGACGATCATCGGCCTGTGGATGACAACCTTCATCATGTCGGTCGGCTTCCACTATTATGAGACGATGGCACAATCGCTGACCCTGCAGATCGTTCCGAAAGCACAAGCCCCGCGTGTGCTCGGGCGCATCGGCTCGGCGCAGGCGATCGGCCAACTGTCGGCGTTCGGCGTCATCATGCTGGCCTGGACGCTGTTTAACCCGAGCTATGAAACGCTGTTCCTTGTCTCAGGTCTCGTGGTGGTGTGCGCGGGGATTGCGACAGCGCTGTTTTTTCCGCGCTTCAACGGGCCCGTCGTGCAACGCAAAGGGCTCGTCCTGCGCCAGCGTTACTGGCTCTATTATGCGCTCACCTTCATGGTCGGCGCGCGGCGACAGATTTTCATGGCCTTTGGCGGTTTCCTGCTCGTCGAGAAATTCGGCTTCGGCGTATCCAAGATGGCGCTGCTGCTTCTCATCACCTATGCCATCAACACCATCGCCGCGCCGCGCCTGGGCGGGGCCATCGCCCGCTTTGGCGAGCGGCGGACTGTGATGTTTGAAAACATCACCCTCATCATCGTTTTCCTGGGCTACGCAGTCACCGACAATCCCGTCCTGGCAGCTTTCTTCTTCATCACTGATGGCGTGTTCTTCACCCTGACGATCGCCCAGCGGACCTACTTCCAGAAGATCGCCGATCCGGCCGATATCGCGCCCACCGCAGGTGTTGCTTTCACCATCAATCACATCGCCGCGGTGTTTATCCCGGCCGTCTTCGGCTTCATCTGGCTGTGGAACCCCTCGGCGGTATTTGCCATCGGCTGCGGGATTGCCAGCGTCTCGCTGCTGCTTGCTTTTCTTATTCCTGATGATCCATCGCCCGGCAACGAGACGACGTTTGAAGCGCGCGGCAACGCTGTCCAGCCGGCGCAATAACCCGGCCCTAACCTGCCGCCCTGTCTTCAGCCAGCGACGCCGAGCTTCTTCTGCAGGCTTGTCGATGACGTGGTGTACTGGAACACATAGCGGCTGTCGGGATGGCAGATGCGCCGTGCCGCCTGCGCCGCCAGCGCCACCTCGTGGAAGCCTGACAAAATCAGCTTGAGCTTGCCCGGATACCAGTTGATATCACCAACCGCGAAGATGCCAGGCACGGAGCTTTCAAAGCGTTCGGTATCAACCAGCACCAGATTTTCGTGGAATTCCAGACCCCAATCGGCCACGGGCCCCAGTTTCATCGTCAGCCCGAAGAAGGGAAGCATCATATCGCAGGCGATATGGAAACTGTCTTTGTCACCCTTGATGTTGGCGCCTGACAATCTGCCGTTGGCACCCTCCAGGGAGGTTACCTGCCCCAGCTTGAAGTCGATCCTGCCCTCGGCAGCCAGAGCCTTCATGCGCTCGACGGAATGAGGCGCGGCGCGGAAGGCATCGCGCCGGTGCAGGAGGGTGACGCGCTTTGCCACCGGCTCGAGGTTGAGCGTCCAGTCAAGTGCTGAATCGCCGCCGCCCACAATCAGCACTGTACGGTCACGGAAGGCGTCCATCTTGCGCACCGAATAAAACACCGAGCTGCCTTCATAGGCATCGATACCCTCGATCGGCGGTTTCTTAGGTTGGAACGAGCCGCCACCGGCGGCGATCATCACCGCTTTGGCAACAAAGCTTTTGCCGCCATCGGTCTCAACGGCAAATCGCCCATCCTCGCGTTTTGTCAGCCGCTCGACCATTTCATTGAAATGGAATGTCGGCCCGAACGGCTTGCCCTGCTCGATCAGGCGATCGACGAGTTCCTGAGCGTCAACCCGCGGGAAGCCGGGAATATCGTAAATGGGCTTTTCGGGATAAAGCTCGGTGCACTGCCCGCCGGGACGATCAAGGATGTCGATGAGGTGGACCTTCATGTCGAGAAGGCCGAGCTGAAACACGGCAAACAGCCCGACCGGGCCGGCGCCGATGATCAGGACATCGGTTTCAATCGGTGCAACGCTCATGATTACCGCCTGATGACAAGGTTGCGCCGTCAGCCCTGACGCTCGGGGATATGTGCGGTGATGCCGTCCAGCTTGTCCGTGATCTTGATCTGACACGACAGGCGCGAATTCGGCCGTACATCAAACGCGAAATCCAGCATGTCCTCTTCCATCGGCCCGGTGGCGCCCACAGCCGGCAGCCACGCATCGTCGACATAAACGTGACACGTGGCACAGGCGCAGGCTCCGCCGCACTCAGCCTCGATACCCGGCACCATGTTGCGGATGGCAACTTCCATCAACGTCGCACCGATTTCGGCATCGACTGGATGAGATTTTCCGTCAGCAGTAACAAAGTTGACTTTGACCATAGGGAAATCAGGCCTTCTAGACGCTGTTAACTTGTCACGTCTGCCTGTTGCCAGCCGCAGACACGCGCATGCTCGATACCGCCCATATAAGCGAGAAAGCGGCCGGCGCAAAGACAAATGCCGCGGCACTTTCTTTATGCGATGCGGCGGCAAAAGCGGTCATGCCAGCAAACCCGAGATTTCGCGGTTGGTCGCCTCAACCGCCCGCCGCAGCGGCGCCAGAGCCGCATCACGCGAAGACAGGTTGTCGCTGAAGAACGCCTGCTCGACCTGCGCCGCCAATTGGGCCACGGTTTGAGCGCCGATCCCAAGGGCTGATCCCTTGAGCTTATGTGCTGAAATCTTCCAGTCAGTGGCGCTGGTCGTTGCCTCAAGACGCGCCATCAACTCAAGAGATTGCTGACGAAACAGGCCAAGCACTTCATCCCGCAATTGCCGGTCCCCGAACGTGTTGCGGTCAAGAACATCAAGCTCGATCATCGAATATTCCACGCGCAATCACATGAGAAGCTGAGCCGCACAATCCTCGCCAGCTACATGCCCGGATGACAAATGCTGTAGCCGAACCGCCTTTCCTTCGATAAAAAGCCGACGAGCATGGGCGCACGGTCTTGGGCATGCATATTGAAATTAACCTTAACATCGCGTCAATCGGCTGGAATCGAGAAAACGTTTCCCTCGCCTTTTACGCACCACTACAATCGTCTGGAAATACAACCCATGGCGAGGATGAGCGGATCATCCGCAATTACGGCTCGCTTGCGCTCATCGGGTAACGATCCGGCTACAATATGCGCGGTCCTGCCAACAGGCGGCGGCGTGAAGGAAACAGGTTAAAGAGGTTGAGTAAATGGTAACGCCGACCAAGAAGAACGACGAAATTTCTGCGCAGGTCGCTTTGTCTGCGGTCGAACAAGCACTTAACCTCGACGGCGTCGATTCCGAGACAAAGAACCAGTTTGCGCCGAAAGGCCAGGATCCTTCACCGGACACGCGCCGCGAGCCCTCGCTGGGCGCATCAGCTCATTCCGGCCGCCGCTTGCCCCCGCCAACGTCTGCCGCCAACGACACAACCAGCAACGCGGCAGCCGTGGCATCGGCACTCTATCGCCATTCCTCCGGCAGCCCCTATCTGATTGCGATCCTCATCGCTTCCGCCTGGGTCGGCGGCATCTTTGTTCTTACACCGGCAATCTTCGGGATTGATGTCTTCTCCCTGCTGACGCGTGATGGCCTGCGGGATAATCCCGGAGCGATCGCCCTGCTGGGCACGTTGCTGTTCCCGCCCCTTCTGTTTGTCGCCATCGGACACTTCATGGCGCGCGCCCAGCAATTGCGTGCCGCCTCCCGCGCCATGGCGGAAGTTGCCCTGCATCTGGCAACCCCGCTCACCAAGAGCCAGGAGGGCATGCTGACCCTTGGGCAGTCGGTGCGTCGTGAACTCGCACTGCTCGATGAAGGCATGGCGCAGGCATCCGGCCGGGTTGACGCCATGACCGCCTCGATCACGCGTGAAATTGCGACACTCGACCGCGCCTACCGCGATAACGAGACGCGCATGCGCGACATGATGGAAACGATCAAGGCGCAGAAAGAATCGCTGGAACAGAAATCACAGGCCGCCGTCGAACAGATCACGTCACTGCATACGTCGTTTGCCGAGCAATTGGGGCGGTCTTCGCTCAACTTGACCAACACGGTGAATGATCTCGGCACGCGCACCGCCGACATGCTGGCAACACGCGGCCAAATCATCACTGACACACTGCATCAGGCCGGCTCAACCATGGTCGACGCGTTCACGGCGCGCGGCGATTCACTCGTCAGCAAATTGTCCGATGCCGGGCAGGCTGTCACGCTGGCGCTCAATATCTCGTCCGATGACCTGGCAGCAAACATTGCCTCGCGCTCCGAAGAGGTGACCTCGCGCCTGTCATTGCAGATGCGCTCGATCGCCGAAACGCTGGCGCAGGATCTGGCAACGCGCGGCAATGAGGTGGCCGAGCGCATTGACAACGTTGGCAGGCGGATTGACCAGACGGTGACTGTCCATGGCGGCGCGCTGGCCGAGCGGCTGGACACCACGGAAATGAAAATCCGTGACATCATCGCTACCCATGGCGATAAGCTCGTCAGCAGCCTGGAAGCGCGTGGCGAAGTTATCGAAAGCATCCTCACCAGGACGCTGTCGACGATAGAGAGCACATCGGGTGTTGCCGCCTCTGCCATCTCCTCGCAGGTCGAGACCCTCCTCAGCCATATCGATGATCGCGCCGAACACATGGCTCGCGGCATTGATGAGCGTATGGACAATCTCAACGTCGGCCTTGACGGTCGTCTGTTCTCGTTCAAGGAAGCACTGGATCAGCGTGCTGCCGCCATCGATCAGACGATGGGATCAGTTGGCGCGACAATCGACCAGGCGCTGCTGGGTCGTCTTGAGAACCTGACCGACCTCATGCAGCGCCACACGACGGCGATTTCCGAAGAAGTAACGAACGGCACCGATCTTCTGGGGCGCTCGATTACCGATCATTTGTCGGCGATTGCAGCCAGTCTTGATGATCGGGCAGCCTCCATTGCCGATATTCTCGAAAGCCGCGCGACGTCGATTGATCTGAAGCTCGGTGAAAAGGCAACAAGCATTGCCGAGACGCTTGAGACCAATGCCGAGCGCATCGAGCAGACGCTGATCGAAATGCGCGCCAATCTCGACACGAACGGCGCGAGCATTACCGGGGCACTTGACAGCGCGGCGCGCAATCTCAGCACGCAGATCGGCGAAACCACTCATCGCGCAATCGATATGTTGACGCAGTCAGCTGCGCGCATCCAGGTTGATTATGATGCCGGCCAATCCCGCTTTGCCGAGCAGGTGGCGCATATCGAAGGGTCGCTTGGTGACATGCGCGAGAAAGTTGCCGCAAGCGGCAATACGATCATCAACGCGCTTGACGCTTCTGCACTCGCGCTCAATCTGGAGCTGACAGGAACAACAAAACGCGCTGTCGATGCCCTGTCCGAAGCGGGCCGGCGCATCCACGATGAAATTTTCGCCAGCCAGACCGAGTTCGCCGACAAGACGGATCGTGTCGAACTTGCCCTTGCGGATATGCGCAGCAATCTCGAAGCAAACGGCCATACCGTCATCAACGCCCTTGATGCGGCCGCGCACGCAATCAGCGCGCAACTGAGCGGCACGACCGACCGCACCATCACCGCGCTGTCGCAGGCCGGCCAGCGCTTGCATGCTGATATCAGTGCCAGCCAGGCTGATATCGTCACCGCCATCCTCACCAACCTCGATACGCGCGGCCAGGAAATCGTTGCCTCGATCAGCCAGACCGCTCATGGCATGACATCAAATCTGCTGGAGACGGGCGCATCGGTCACGGCCAACCTGCAGCAGATCAGCGGTGCGGTTCAGGCGACGCTTGAACAGGCTGGCAGCACACTGACGTCTGATCTCATGGAGACGGGCGGCAGCATCACCGCGACAATCCGCGACAATGGCGCGACGGTTGCCAAAACATTCGAGGAAAAGGCAACCATGCTGGCGCAGCTCGTGACGCTGCAGGGCGCGGTGCTGAAGCAGACTTTGGCAGATGGCGCGACAACCATCGGCACGACCATCACGGGCGATGCGAAGAAGGCCGTCGAGCAACTCGCCTCGACCTACAGCACCCTCGGCACCGACACGCGCAAGGTCGTTTTGTCTCTGACCGATACGACGCGTCAGTTGAGCGACGTGCTCCACAGCGCGGATGTGCGCCTGGGCACCCTCGATATCGCTCTGGGAACCCGCGTCGACAATGTCATGCACACGCTGGACCAGGTCACCGGGCGGGCTGACAGCGCCGCCGCCCAGTTGACTGTCCAGACGGATGCCCTGCAGACGGCAGCCGATGCGGTCGACAATAATGGCCGGCGCATGCTGCACGATATCGGCAGCCAGGCCGCCAACCTTACGCGCGTTGCCCAATCGCTGCAGGACGCCAACAGCGCCGTCGAGGCGGCGCTCGGCTCGCGTCGTGCCGAAATGGAAACGCTCAGCGAGCAGATTCTTCGCCGCGCTGAAAGCGTTGACGAGATGTTGCGCGAGCGCCAGCAGAACATTCAGCGCACCCTCGAAATGGTCCAGGACCGCACGCGCGAAATCGGTCAGTTCCTTGCTCAGGCATCGCAACTGGCGACACAGGCGGCAATCGACCAGTTCGAGCGCCTGCGCAACGATGCCGGCAGCGAGAGCGAGCGCTCGCAGCTTGCCGTTCGCGAAGCCTTCGATCAGGTGAGCGCCGAAATTTCGGGCGCGCTCACCCAGGCAACCGAGCGCTTCGCCACAACGGCGCAGGAACTGCAATCAACCGCTGTCACCATCCGCAGCGAGATTGACGCGACGCGTCATGAAATGCGCAAGAGTGTTCTCGAGTTGCCGCGCGAAACCCAGGAATCGACAGCGGCCATGCGTCGGGTTGTAGCCGACCAGATCCGCGCCCTCAACGAGCTGTCGGATATCGTCGCCCGTCACGGTTCCGCCTCCGATGTCAGCCAGCCGGCGCGCCGCCCGGCTGCCCGTATCGAGACGGCAAGTGCTGCACCTGCCCGTGTCGCTGATTTCTCCACCTCCAGCGAGCCGGCGCCGCGCCGTCTGACGCCCATCAAGCCGGTCGTTCGACCCCGCAGCGAAGAGCCGCGCGGCGAAGCAGCGCCCACCGGCTGGCTCCGTGATTTGCTCACGCGCGCTTCACGAGAAGATGAAGATCGCAGCGGTGCTGGCAATCCATTGCCGCGCAGCGCGTCGGCCCTCCCCGACAGCCTTGGACAATTATCAAGCGGCATTGCCGACGCCATCGATAGCGAAGCCCTGCTCGACGCCTGGGATCGCTACCGGCGTGGTGAGCGCAAAGTGTTCTCGCGCCACCTCTATTCGCTGCAGGGTCAGCAGAGCTTCGATGACATCCGCCGCAAATACAGCCGTGACAATGAATTCCGTGCTGCGGTTGATCGCTACATCGACGATTTCGAGCGTCTTATTCGTGACATCAGCCGCCGTGATCCTGACAATACGCAGACGCAGAACTATCTCGTCTCGGAAACGGGCAAGGTCTACACCCTGCTGGCACATGCGTCGGGACGCCTCGAATGAGCGCTCACACAGGACGATGATCAGCCAGACGTCCGGACAAAAGGCAGGCCCGCAGGCCTGCCTTTTTGTAGCTTCAGGCGTTTCAACTGTGGCGATCAGCCCAGGCGACGAGGCGCAGGAGAACATCCGACATCGTCTTGTCGAGCGCCGCCACAACCACTGCCGGCTCTGAACCCGAAACCGGCGCCTGCCCGCTGAAAATTTCGGCAGCGATCACCTGGCCATTCCGGTTGCCAACGAGCCGCGCCGTCAGCTCGATCTGCACCTTGGGGGATGATAAAAGGTCAAGTTCAAACGAGCGGATCTCCGTCACCAGGCGGGTGGCGGCATCAATGCCCTCGCCCGGCCGCACGACCGAGTTAAGTCGGCGCGCATTCTCAAACGTCGTGACGATACGTGACTGCACGAGGCGGGGCAGACGATCAGCCCATTGCGCACCCGCCAGATAGTTGATCTCGTTGGCGCGCGGCTTGACCAGGATACGGTCGGTATCGAGCGCCCTGACGGCTGATGACTCGGCGATCGCCACCGTGCCACGACGACCGCTGCCGGTGGAGGAAACCTTCGGCGATGACAAATCATATGTCTCGAGCGGCGGCGGCGAAATCAGCCCACCGACACCCCCGCCAGCACTGCAGCCGGCAAGCCCTGCCGGAACAGCCAGAAGGAACCAGCGTCGAGTAACGTAATGATCACCTGCAGACACGCGTGTCATCCTACCTGCGGCCGGAAAATTCGGGCGCTCCGGGGCGGCCGAAAACGAATTGCTGTGGGTTGCGCTCCACTTCGCGCAGGAACCGGTCGACCGTTGAAATCGTCCGCCTGCCATCATTGACGAAGGCCTGGAGATCCGTGAGGCCGGCCCCGGTGAAGCGATTGAGGTTGCCAGACAATTGCTCGATGCGCTTGTCGAGATTTTCTGCCGTGGCGCGGATCGACTTTGCCGCCTGACTGACATCGCCAATGATACGATCGCTGCTTTCGGACAATCCTTTGGTGAATTTTTCAGTATTGGCGAGGTTGCGTTCAAGGCTCTGCACCGAGCGCCCCACAGAATCAGGATCAATGGCCGAGAGAAGCGATGTTGCCTTCTCGATCCCCGGCTGCAGCTTGTCGGCTGCCACGGCGATACTGCGCGCAGCCGAACTCGCATCCGACACAAGCGTGCTGATCTTCTCACGCTCATCGGCAAGTGCGCTCACCACCGCCGCCACGCCATCGACAATTTCGCGCACACGGGCCGGGTCGATCGCATCGGCAACATTCTGCAACTGGGTCGACAGATCAGCAATCCGCCGCGCCGCAACCGACAGATCGGCGATCAGCGTGCCGATGCCGTCACTGTTCTTGGCCAGCGCATCGGAGAATGTCTCTACATTTTTCAATGTGTTGTTGATCGGCGCCTGTGCCTGGCCGACCGTGTCCTCAACCTTGGCGATGACGTTGTTGACACGCCCGAGCGTGTCGGCCCCTCCTTCGAGGAGGTTCTGCACGAACGAGCGCTCAGCGAAGATCGCCGGCGCCACACCATCAGGCCCCGGATCGAGATTTTCTGCCGTGTCGGTGCCGCCGAAAAACTCGATCGAGGCAACGCCCGTGAAGCCGAGCGAGGCGAGCCTTGCCCGCGTGTTTCGCTTCACGGGTGCGAGATCGTCAACCAGCACGCGCGCCCGTATTTCCGAGCGGTTGCCGGGGTTGATGCCAAGCTCCGACACTTCACCAACCCGCAAACCGTTGAACAGCACCGAACTGCCAACCGACAGACCCTGCACCGAGCCTGAGAACACCACATAGAAGGGCCGCCTTGATCCTGTGCCGCCGGAGCGCGAAATCCAGATCAGGAACAGGGCAGCAATCAGCAGCGAGACGACAACAAAGGCGCCGACGACTGCATTGTTGGCCTTGGTCTCCATCGCCGTCTACTCGCTTCTGTGTGTAATGCCGCGCGCGCGGGGCCCGCGAAAATAAGCCTGAACCCACGGATGATCGAATTTCAGCATGTCTTCGAGCGTTCCTGTGGTCAAAATGTGTTTGTCGCCAACCACCGCGATGCGGTCGCAGATCGTTGCAAGGCTGTCGAGGTCGTGGGTTACCATGAAAACGGTAAGGCCCAAAGTCCGTTGCAGGCTGCGGATGAGATCATCGAACTCGCCCGCCGATATCGGATCGAGCCCTGAGGTTGGTTCATCAAGGAAGACGATCTCGGGGTCAAGCGCCAGCGCGCGCGCCAGTGCCGCGCGCTTGATCATGCCGCCCGACAATTCAGCCGGATATTTGTCAGCAGCGTCAGGGCGCAGACCAACCAGCGAAATCTTCAGCCTGGCGATATCGTCCAGCAATTCTTCGTCAAGATTGAGATATTCACGCAGCGGCAACTGCACATTCTGCTTGACGGTGAGTGATGAAAACAACGCTCCCTGCTGGAACAGGATGCCCCAGCGTCGCTCAACGGATATGCGTTGGGCGCTATCGGCCCGACGCATGTCGATGCCGTTGACCTCGATCAGCCCCGTGCGCACCGGCGCCAGGCCGACGATCGCCCGCAACGTCACCGACTTGCCGGTGCCGGACGCACCGACGACACCAAGAACTTCACCGCGATAGACATCAAGATCGAGGTTTTCAAGAATGACCCGCTGACCATAGGCGACCGTCAGATGACGCACCTTGATGATGACCTGCGGTGATTCGGCTGACTGAGTGGCGATGGGAGCGTGAACTGTCATATGTCGAGCGCCGCAAAGACAATCGCAAACAGCCCGTCAACCACGATCACCATGAAAATCGCTTTCACCACCGAGGCGGTCGTATGCTTGCCCAGCGATTCGGACGAGCCTTCGACACGCAAGCCTTCGATGCAGGCAATGACACCGATGATGACAGCCATGAACGGCGCCTTGACGACGCCGATGAAGAGGTGGCGCGGCTTCAGCACGGTGCGCAGCTGCTCGATAAAAGCGGAAGGCTCGATGCCGACGTAAAGCCAGGAGGTGATGAGCGCGCCAAGAAGTGCGGCAAGATCGCTGATAACCGTCACCAGAGGAAGAGCAATAACGAAGGCGGCCAGTCTGGGGATGGCGAGAATTTCGATCGGATTGAGGCCGATGACACGCATCGCGTCGATCTCCTCGCGCATCTTCATCGCGCCAAGCTCTGCGGTTGTGGCAGAACCCGATCGGCCAGCGAACATGATGGCGGCCAGCAGAAGGCCCAGCTCGCGCATCACCAGGATCGCCACCAGATTAACGGCAAAAACCTCGCCACCATATGCCTTGAGCTGAAAGGCTCCCTGCTGAGCAACGATGCCGCCGACCAGAAAGGACATGAGAAAGACAATCGGTATCGCATTGAGGCCGGTACGCTCGAGATGCGTTGCAATCGCTGCCGGACGGATACGCGAGGGATGGCGGGCAATATGCAACAGCGCGATCACCACTTCGCCGAAAAATTCGAGAATGCCGCGCGCATCCCGACCTGCTGCCCTGACCCCCGCTCCTATATCGGCAAGCGTCCCGATGAGTTGGTTACGCGGTAAGGGCGGGCGCGACTTCTGGGTCTTGCGATTGAGAACCGTGTCGATAAGGGCACGCCGGTCAGGGTCGTTGCCTTCAAGAATGGTGGGAATGCCGGCCGCCTCGAACGCCTCGCTTGTTCTAACCAACAGCCAGGCCCCGGTCGTATCGATGCGCCGCACACCGTCAAACCTGATATCGACCGAGCGCAAGCGCCGCCCGTCCGGCTTCAACTTCTTCAGTGCGTAATCGATTTCCTCCGCGCGATCGACCGTCCAGTCTCCTCGCGCCACGAGGATACCGTGCTGACCTTCATCGACGAATTTAACAAATGCCATCGTCGCGCCTGACCGAGGAAGGAGATAAAACCTGAGTGGCTGATCTTAATCCTTCATTAACCAGCGCTGGCCGCGAATGTCGAGGCATAACCCGGCTCATGCGGCTGAGCCCGTATCCCTGGCCGGGTCAGCGCGTGAGGTAAGCGTCAAGACCACGGCAATCGCTGCAATGAATGCCATCGCCAATTGCGCCCGGCCGCCGAAACAGGCGTAAAGCGGGCCGGCGGCGAGCATGGTCACGCCGTTGGCTGCCCCCAGAAGGCTCGCATAGAGCCCTTGCGCCCGGGCGGCGAGAAACCCTGAAAACAGACGGCCGATCAGCCAGATCGTCGCAATATGCGTGCAGGCAAACGAGCAGGCGTGAAGAATCTGCATCGACACCAGAATCGGCCAGGGCGGATCGAATGCCATCACCGACCAGCGCAGACAGGCCGCCGCACCCGCCATCATCAGGAGGGATTTTGCCTCGAAGCGGGCAATGATGCGTCGCGACCACAGGAACATCAGAATTTCGGCAATAATCGCCACCATCCACAGCGCGCCGATGGCGGTTTCTGAATAACCAAGGTGCTTCCAGTGAACACTGCCCTGCACGTAAAAGACGGCATGGCTGGCCTGCAGCAGCGCTGCTGCCAGAAAGAGCGGGCGTACCGTTCTTGTGCGCTCAAGCAGCGTTGGCAAGGCTCGCGGTTCATCGCCAGCCGGTCGGGCGGCCGCATCGCCCGGAAGAAAAGCCGCCGTGATGGCAACCGATACAAGAACGGCGAACAGGATCGGAATAACGACCCATACCTCAAACGCCTCGATTGCCGCTCCGCCGGTGATCGTCAAAACAACAAAGGCAACCGATCCCCAAAGCCGGGCCCGCCCATAGTCAGCCCGCCCCGCGCGCATCTCGCCCATCGCCAGCGCATCCAGCAATGGCAGCGCCGGCATCCAGGCAAGGCTGGACAATATTGAAAAAATCGCAAGAAGCGCCATGGATGACTGAAACGGTAATGCGGCTGTCAGAACGCTGGCGGTCAACGCATAGATGATAATCGCCCGCGCCACCGAGCCTGCCCGCAAGCCCCAATCGATGAGAAAGGACAGCAGGAACACCCGGATAAACATCGGAACGGCAAGGATAATTGCCCGGTCGGAGGCCTCAAGCCCCTGCGCGGCAAGCCATAACGGGAAAAACGGCAAATGAACGCCGATGCCCGCGAACAAGGCCATGTAAACCAGAGCAAGGCGTAAATTGATGGTATTAACTTGCATTTGCTCAATCGCTCGAGGAATTTTTGTGCTGTGATATTATTTGGTTAAAGGTGAGTCGCGGCAAATTCAGCGATTGGCGGTATGTCGAACGATATATTGAGTGAGCAGGATTACGAAGCGATCGAAGCAGCCGTTATGGAAACGGAGCGTGGTCGTTGGTTCCTGCGTGAATATGCAGCGCGCAACCGTGTCGCCAGCACCTCGGAAATTCTTGACGTTCTGAGCCGCATCGAAAGCCGGCTGGCGGCCGCGCCCGCAACGAGACCGGAAGCGCAGACACCTGCGCCCGCAGCACTTATCTCTGCGCCCCCGCAACCTGCGGTCGACATCAGCGTAATCTCCGGTCTCATCGCTGCCGCGCGCGGTGAGATGGCGGCCCTGCGCGAAGAGGCACATCATAACGGCCGAACATTGCGCGAGGGCCGGGATTTTGATGCCATCAGCGCTGCCAGCGACAACGCCATCAACTCAGTGCTCAATGCCGCCGAGCGCATTCAGGAGCTGTCGTGGATTTTGCGGGAGCGCGGCATGGAAGCGGCATCCTGCGATGAACTCGACCAGCGGGCGAGCGAGATTTATCTGGCCTGCAGCTTCCAGGATATGGCGTCGCGCCGCCTTGAAGCGCTTGTGGAAACTCTGGTCCAGATCGATACTCATGTCGCCAGCAGCACCGGCCTCATCCAATCCGCGCCAGGTAACGAGGCTGCGCATCCGGTTGTGTCGCCAACCCTCGCCGACACAACGGAATGGGAGATCGAGGCAGTCGCCCTGCACGCGCCGCGACCACAGAGTTCAATGGCTGCGGCAGTTGATGTGATGGCGGCGCCATCACACCCGGTGACGCAGATGAATGTGCCATCGACGACGCCTCCTGTTGCGAGCCCGGTTATGAACGAACCGCGCCCGCGACGCTCCTCACCCCATCAGGCGGGCAATCTGGCATTGTCGCATGATGACGACGTGCTGGAAATGACAGCTCCTGCGATGCAGAGCGGCATCAATTATGACGAATTGTCATTCAGCGAAAAAATCGCACTCTTTAGCTAGGGTCTGACCCTGACATCGCCACGCGTCACGATCTTGCTTTTCGTCGCAGACGCAAGGGCAGAAAACGCCGCCGCCGTTTGACGGTGTTGGCTTCGCGCACATTATCCAGAAATTGTTTGGTCGCCTGCTGCCAGCTGTGAGCAAGCGCAGCGTTGCGGCACGCCTCGCGCGGCAGTGCGAGCGCCTCCAGACAGGCCGCGCGCAGGTCTTCGGAGAGCGATCCGGTGACGCCGTGCTGAACCACATCCGCCGGGCCGGTGACCGGATAGGCAGCAACCGTTAGGCCACTCGCCATCGCTTCCAGCAGGACGATGCCGAACGTGTCGGTACGGCTGGGAAACACAAACACATCGGAACCGGCATAGGCCTCCGCCAGTTCCTCATTTTCCAGCTTGCCGAGAAAGACCACGTCAGGAAATCTGACACGAAGCTCATTCAGGATCGGCCCCTCGCCGACAACCAGCTTGGTGCCGGGCAGATCGAGGGAGAGAAACGCGGGGAGGTTTTTTTCGACCGACACCCGCCCGACATAAAGGAATACCGGGTGTTTGACGTTTGGCAGCTCCTCCGCGCGCGGCTTGAACAGTTGCGTGTCAACCCCCCGCCCCCAGCGCATGATGTTCACAAACCCGCGGCGGGCGAGATCTGCTTCGAGACTTTGGGTTGCCACCATCACCCCGGCACCGGAATTATGGAAGCGCCTGAGCCACGTGTAGGTCCAGCGCTGCGGCACCGGCAGGCGGGCGGACACATATTCGGGGAATTTGGTATGGTAGCTGGTGGTGAAGGCGCGTCCGTTTTTCAAACACCAATTGCGGGTGGCATTGCCAATCGGCCCCTCGGTGGCGATATGAATATAATCAGGATCAATTGCCTGAATGTGGCGGCCAATCGTCGAGGGGCGCAACAGGGGGGCGATCGCCAGCCTGATTTCGGAATAGCCGGGCATTGGCAGCGTACGAAAGGCTAGCGGCGACAGGACTTCCACCTGGGCGCCGAGCCCGGGCGCCTCGCGCACCAACGCCTCCAGAGATCGCACCACACCATTGACCTGCGGATGCCAGGCATCGGTTGCCACCAGAACCCGCATCACGCTGCAACAGGTGTCCCTTGTGGTTCCGTTGCCAGCGCCGCAGCCCGCACATCAGCAGCATAGCGGATGATCTCGAGCCGCCCGTCGAAATGTTCGACCACCGCCGTACAGCTCTCAACCCAGTCACCGCAATTGATATAGGTGATGTTGCCCATCATTTTTTCGCCCGCGTGATGGATATGCCCGCAGATGATGCCATCCGCGCCAACCCGTTTGGCCTCACTCGTCAGCGCCTGTTCGAATTCACCGATGAAATTCACGGCGTTTTTTACTTTCATCTTGGCCCACGATGACAGCGACCAGTAGGTCAGCCCCAGCTTGCGCCGCCCCCAGTTGAGATAGGTGTTAATGCCCAGCGCCAGTACATATGCCCAGTCGCCAAGCAGCGCCAGCCATTTGGCATGGCGCACAACAACATCGAACTCATCGCCATGCATCACCAGAAAGCGCTTGCCATCGACCGTTTCGTGGATGGCGTTCTGGACGATATCGACAGCCCCGAAGGTCATGCCCACATAGTCACGCAGGAATTCGTCGTGATTGCCGGGAATGTAGATCAGGCGCGCACCCTTGCGGCCTTTGCGCAGCAATTTCTGGATGACGTCATTATGCGTCTGTGGCCAGTACCAGCCGCGGCGCAGGCGCCAGCCATCAACGACATCGCCGACCAGATAAATGGTATCGGCGTCATAGATTTTGAGAAAATCCAGCAACAACCCTGCCTGACATCCTTTGGTTCCCAAATGGAAATCGGACAGGAAAAGGGTGCGGTAATGGCGTTGGTTTTCGGCGTCAGACAATGCGCTTTCCCCGTCATGATCCTGGACAGATAGAGTTGTGTCCGAGTCGCCTCTCAGAATTATGACATACATGGCGAAAATACGGTACCCACGCATGATGCAAAAGCGACCGGGCGACCTTTCGCAACGATCATACGACCGAACAATGGGCTGGTTCGCGGTTTTGATTTCTTATAATGCCTCCGTGATCTAGGATCGCCCCACCGGCCTTGCCGCACGATGCGTGAGGACGAAACATGTTCAAGGGAAGCAGCAGATGGATTTGGGAATTGCCGGTCGGACCGCTCTTGTTTGTGCCTCATCCAAAGGGTTGGGGAAAGGATGTGCCAAGGCGCTTGCCGAAGCCGGGTGCCGGGTCATCATCAACGGGCGCACGATGGCGAGCCTCGAGGCAACGGCTGACGAATTGCGCCACAGCGGCGCTGATATCATTGCCATCGCCGCAGATGTTGGCACGCCGGAAGGCCGCCAGGCCCTTCTTGCCGCCGCCGGCCCGGTCGACATTCTCGTCAACAATAATGGCGGCCCGCCCTTCCGCAATTTCAGGGAGGTCGACCGCGACGCCATGATTGCCGGCGTGGACGCCAACATGATCACCCCGATTGAACTCATCAAGGCGGTGATCGACGGCATGTGCGAGCGCGGGTTCGGGCGTATCGTCAACATAACGTCGAGTTCGGTCAAAGCCCCCATCGCCGGGCTCGATCTTTCATCGGGAGCGCGCGCCGGCTTGACCGCTTTCCTGGCTGGCGTCGCACGGACGGTCGCCATGCACAATGTGACGATCAACCAGATCATGCCCGGCGCTTTCGATACCGATCGGCTGAAGTCGAATTTCGAGCGTGCGGCGCAATCCTCGGGCGCGCCAGTGGATACAGTGACCGCTTCGCGCCGCAAGGCAATTCCCGCCCAACGCTTCGGCACTGCCGATGAATTTGGCGCGCTCTGTGCCTTTCTGTGCTCGACACAGGCCGCCTACATCACCGGCCAGTCAATCCTCATTGATGGCGGCGCTGTCGTGACCACGCTTTGATCGTTGTTTCTGTCCAACCAATAAAAAAGGGGCCAAAAAGGCCCCTTTTTCCGTTTTTGATCTGCTTGCCCGACGCGCTTACTTGGTGACCAGCGGCGCTTCGATGACCGCCGGCGGCGGATCAAAACGATAGGTCAGGCCAGCGCTGACGAGATGGGCCGTCACATCGGTGCGCGTCGTATAATCGAGGGCGAAGGCACCGAGGTTCGGAATGGCGCTTCTGATCGTGCCGTTGATTGGCGCACGCTGGAAAAGCTCGGCCGTGTAGGCTGCCGACAACGTGATCTGCGGCGACCAGCGATACTGCAGACCACCGCTCAGGATCAGGCGGTCGGAATCAGGTACCGACAGCGTCCGCACGGCATCGCTGACGGGCGAGAAATCATAACCGACACCAGCGCGCACCGTCCATTTCGGGTCGAGCTTGTATTCGGCTCCAAGCGCAACATACCAGCCATCGTTGAAGTTCAACGCCAATTGCGACCCGGTCGGCGATCCGCCAACAATCAACGTCTTCACGCGGCGCCAGTTCTGCCATTCACCCGTCAACGAGACCGCCAGCTTGTCATTGATGGTCTGACGGATACTTGCCGTCACCAGTTCAGGCGTTGACTGGTCGATGGTGATCGGGAACCTGCCCGGCGAGCCAGGAAGTCCCGGGACAGCGGCGCTGAAGGTCTGGCGGCCATCGGCTCAATGGTCGATCGACGAGCGGTAACCGATTCCAAGTTGCGTCCCCTTGATCGGCTCATAGGTCACGCCAGCGGTGAAGCCGATGCCGACATCCTGGGCTGTCACCTGACCTGTGCCAAGCTGCGGCGCCAAGGTGCTGACCCGCTGCTCAAACGTCAGGTTGATCCACTGAACCTGGAAGCCGAAGCCAACACTCCACTGATCATTGAGCTTGACACCAAGGACAGGCTGCACATTCACCGTGGTGATGCGGGCGCGGGTACGGTCCGCCGCAAAAACCGCATTTCCGTTATAATTGACGCCAAGACCGAAGGGCGCCGTAACCGACAGGCCGAAATACCATTGCTTGTTGAGCTGCACGTTGAAATAGCTGCCGGCGGTCAGGACGGATGTCGCGAAATTGCCCGTTTGCTGCGGCGCGGCTCCGGCAACACCGTTGACAGCACCTAAGATGCCTGCGCCGGCCAGGCCAGGCACTGCGGTTGTGGCGTTGAATGTCGTGCGGCTCAGGCTGGCATCAGGAAACACGCCGGCGCCACCTGTTTCAGCATTAAGCCCGTCAAGCGAGGTCACAACGGCCGGGTTGACGCCGATGCCGCCGATGCCAAGACCAGCAGCAGCGCTACCTGCCCAGGCCTGGGCGGTTGCGTCCGTTGAACCGAGCCGGCTGGCAAAGCCACCGGCCTGCGCGCTGCCGGCCATCAATGCCAGACCGGCGACGCCCGACGCCAGCGCTACTGCCAGTCGCTTGTGATGAAATGTCAAGAAATGAGCCAAGATGTACCCTCCCACGCCGTCAATTCAGGCCGATTGCGTTGTGGCACCCTAGCTCCGCCTAAATGCGATGCAAGGGGAAGCCGTTACCAAGGTCGCTGCCGTCGTGCGCGGGCAAGACATCTGCAAATTCATTTTTTCTTGTCATTTCGCAGCCAAACACCGTCACAATACCGACATGAAAAAATTTTGTGCACGAATTTGCCGGTTTTATAATCATTTTTATCAAATTGTGTCTTCGGTATGACGCGCCCGGGACCACCTTCGGGCGGTCACCAAACAAACGTTTTTGAGACCTATGTTGCAGCAAAACAACAGCGGCGGACGCATGCCGGCATTTCGTTGGGCCCTATCGCTTGCCTTATTGTGACGCGAGTCGCACACTCCGTTTCTCATCGTCGCCTCGTTCGCGGGGCAAACGCAGAAAAAGACGGAAAATTTACATGAAACTCGTCCGTTATGGCGCGCCAGGCGCTGAAAAACCCGGCATCATCGATCAATCTGGTCAGATTCGTGACATTTCTCACCTTGTCGATGACATTGCGGGCGACGCCTTGTTGCCGGAAAAAATCGCCGCACTGAAAAAAATCGAAACATCAAGATTACCCGTTGTGCCTGCCGGCACCCGCATCGGTCCCTGCGTTGGAAAACTCGGCCATTTTATCGCTATCGGCCTCAACTACGTTGATCATGCGCATGAAACAGGCGCGCCTATTCCGGCCGAGCCAATCATTTTCGACAAAGCGCCCAATTCGGTCAGCGGGCCCCATGACGACATCGTCCTGCCGAGAGGCTCGATGAAAGGCGATTGGGAGGTCGAGCTTGCCATCATCATCGGCAAGGGCGGGCTTTATATTGATGAGGCAAAGGCACTCGATCACGTTGCGGGTTTTGCGCTGTGTAACGACGTCTCCGAGCGTGAACTGCAGATCGGCGGCACCGGCCAGTGGACCAAGGGCAAAAGCTTCCCTTCCTTCGGCCCGCTCGGACCATGGCTGGTTACCTCTGACGAGATCGGCGATGTGCAGAACCTCGACATGTGGTGCGACGTGAATGGCGAGCGCATGCAAACGGGCAATACGCGCACCATGATCTTTCCGGTCGCTCATCTCGTCGCCTATACGTCGCGCTTCATGCGCCTTGACCCGGGCGACGTCATCACCACCGGAACGCCACCGGGCGTTGGCATGGGCAAGAAACCCCCGCGCTTTCTCAAGGCAGGCGACCGGGTGAAGCTGCATATCCAGGGTCTTGGCACCCAGGAACAGCTGGTCCGCGACTACAAGGGCTGAGCGACGGACTAGCCGTTGCGGGCCCGCAGAAAGGCCTGCAACGAGGCGCGCGACCAGGCAAGGGCCGGCTGGCGAACCGCGTGATAGGCCTCAAGCACAAGGCGGGCAGCCTGATCCCGGCTGGCAAGCGACTCGATTGCCTCGTCGGCTGCTGCCCGCAAGGCCAGCAAGACGGCGTCCGGCAGCGCTGTCGGCTGCACACCATATTGGCGGACCATGACCTCAAGGGTGCGCGCATTCCACCATTCGGCTTCGGCCAGACCGACGTGACTTTCCGCCTCGCACGCCGCTTCGACAACAGCTTTCAAATCGCCATTCAGAGCCTGCCATACATCAAGCGCGATCAACGCCTCGCTGGAACCGTTCGGCTTGGTGACGCCCGGCCACAGATAATAGTGCGCCGCCTGATGGAAGCCTTGGGCCAGATCAGCCCATGGCCCGAGAAACTCAGCGGCATCAATGACGCCGGAGCGCAGATTGGCGACGATTTCCGAGGGTGCCGTCAGAACCGGTAGCGCCCCCAGCCGCCGGAACATCTCGCCGCCAAGTCCCGGCACCCGGATTTTGAGACCCTTGAAATCGTCCACGCCATTAATCGGCCGGTTGAACCAACCGCCAAGCGACGGGCCGGTGTTACCACCGGTAAACGGCTTGACGTTGTAGGGGCGATAAAGCCCGTCCCACAGCCCCTGCCCTCCGCCGTGAAGAAGGAACGCGCTGTGCTCGACCGGGGTCAATCCGAAGGGCAGGCTGGTAAAAATAGGTGCTGCGGCAATCTTCCCCGCCCAGAAGAAGGAGGCGCTGTGACCCATCTGGGCGGTCCCATTGCCGACCGCGTCAAACACCCCGAGCGCGGGCACGATATCGCCAGCGGCAAACACCTTGACCTCGATCGCCCCGCCGCTGAGCTTTGTGATCCGCTCGGCCAGCCGGCGCGCGCTCGTCCCTGGCCCCGGCTGATCACGCCCCCACGACGTCACCATGCGCCATTGCTGGCGACCTTGCGCCAGCGCCGGCGCCGCAAGGCCAAGCGACAGCGCGGCTGACATGGCGAAACGGCGTGTCAGTGAGCGCGACATGTTATCCACCCCACAATTCATGGAAATGATGGACCGGGCCGGCGCCCTGCCCCACTTCGAGCTCGCCAGCGCGTGCTATCGCGCCACTGAGCCAGGTCTTCGCCTGCCCGACCGCCTCCTCAAGCGTCAGGCCGCGCGCCAGCAGGGCAGCGATGGCCGATGATAATGAACAACCCGTGCCATGCGTATTGCGGACAGCAAGCCTTGGCGCGCTGAAGCGCGTGACACCGGTCTCACTCACCAGGATATCAATTGCCATGTCGCCACTGCCATGTCCGCCCTTGACCAGTACGGCCCGCGCACCACGCGCGAGAATGATGCGTCCCTGCGCGGCCATCTCGCCTTCGTCACGCGCCATGACGCCACCGGCCAGCCGTGCCGCCTCCGGCAGATTGGGCGTCACCAACAGCGCGCGGGGAAAAAGGTTGGCAATCAGGGCATCCACCGCTCCATCATCAATGAGCGCCGCGCCCGATTGGGCAACCATCACAGGGTCAAGCACGATGAATGGGCACTCGCGCGCCATCAGCCCGTCAGCGACAGCACTGATCGTCTCACGATTGCCGAGCATGCCGATTTTGATCGCCTTGACGGCGAGATCGTCAAAAACCGCGTCCATCTGCGCACGGATGATGGCGGGCGGCACGGCATGAATGGCCGTCACGCCCTGCGTGTTCTGGGCGGTAAGCGCGGTGATCACGCTCGCCCCATAGACACGCTGGGCAGCAAAGCTCTTCAAATCCGCCTGAATGCCCGCCCCGCCGCTTGAGTCCGAGCCGGCAATCGTCAGCGCAATGGGAATCGTCATCGCCGGTTTGCCCGCGCTTTGGTGATTTCGGCAGAAAGGCGCGCTGCAGCCATGGCGGGCTCGCCATCTGCAAAAATTGCCGAAATAACGGCAATACCATCAGCGCCCGCGGCGATCACCGACCCACAATTATCAACCGTGATACCGGCAATCGCGCATATCGGCAGATCAGCGCGACGCGATCTGAGCACATCGACCAGACGACGAAACCCGTCCAGTCCCAACGGCGCCGTCTCATTGACCTTGCTGGCGGTCGCAAATACGCCGCCAAGTCCGACATAGTCGATCACCTCGAGCGGCGCGGCACGCGCCTCCGCTTCGCTGCGCACCGTCAGGCCAATAATAGCGTTGGCGCCCAGAATGCGCCGCGCGGCGTCCGCCGGCAGATCATCCTGCCCGACATGGACCCCGTCAGCCCCGCAGGCCATCGCGATGTCAACCCGGTCATTGATGATCAGCGGCACGCCTGTCCCCGCAAGCGCTGCTTTCGCGGTCATTGCCAGATGAAGAAAAGCGTTCGTGGACATGGATTTACAGCGCAATTGCAGCAGGCGGACGCCGCCGGCAGCCGCCGCGCGCAGCGCGTGCGCCATCTCGATGCCCGGCGTCACATCAGGGTCAAAAATGGCGTAAAGCGACAGATCAAGAGATGTCATGACAATCTCGCCCTCTCGCTCAGTATCGCGTCATCCATCGCATGCAGCGCATCGATGAGATGGACCGAGAAACTACCCAGACCTTGTGCTTTTTGTGCCGCGATCTCTCCGGCAACGCCCATCACGATGTGCCCGGCAATGGCTGCGAGGATCGGTTCGCGCGTGACTGACACAAAGGCCGACATCAAGGCCGCTTCGGCGCAGCCGATCGCCGTCACCTTTTGCAGGAAGGGATGTCCGTTGCCGCAGATGACCGGCGTCCTCCCGTCGCTGACGCAATCCGAAGCTCCGCTCACGGCAATCGTTACGCCGCCTGCAAGCGCACGCGCCTGAATGACGTCCGCCTGCGCCGGCTCGTCAAACAACGCACCATATTCGCTGCCATTGAGCCGGATGATGCGCGGCGATTTTGCAAGCAGCTCTTGGGCAAATCGGCCACGATCCGCCGAGCGATCAATAAAGACCGGGTCAAGGACCCAGGGCTTGCCAGTTTCACGCGCTGTGTCGACCGCAATACCCACCGCCTCGCGCCGCTCACGGTCGAAAGTCCCGAGATTGACCAGAAGCGCATCGGCGCTCGCGACAAAGGCACCAATCTCTTCCGGCGACACCGTCATCGAGGGAACAGCGCCGATGGCAAGCAAGACGTTGGCCGTGAACTGGGCCGCAACGATATTTGTCAGACAATGGACACGCGGCTGTCGCCGTCGCAAATGACGAAGCGCTTCACCCAAATCGGCTACTGACGGACGCAACGCGCTCAAGATCTCGATTTCCTCCGCCGGCATGACCCGGTTCAGGTTCGACGGGTTGGACGTCACCTCTCAGCCTGATCATTCAGGCACCCCGACGAGATGACGGGGGATGTAAGCGTATGGCGGGTTTTTGTCAAGGCGCTGGCGCCTCAGCGCGGCATGCGGGCGGCGGCCTCGTATTTTGCTTTAAGCCCCAGCTGACGCTCGCGGAAGATGACGAACATGCCCGACAGAATGACGACAAGACCGCCAATGATGGTCTGCGTGCCCGGCACATCGCCAAACACAAACCAGCCCAGCATCGTCGCCCAGGCAATCGACGTATATTCGAAGGGCGCGATGAGGGACGCATCGGCATATTTGAAGCTGGTCGTCAGGAGAAGCTGGCCAACGCCGCCGCTGACCCCGATGGCCAGCAGCAGGGCTGCTTCGCCAGGCGTTGGCATCACCCAGCCGAAGAGCGCGCTCGCCAGACCAATCGCCGCGCCACCCAGCGAAAAATAGAAGGCGATGGTTGGCGGTTCTTCCGTTGACGTCAAAGCCCGCACCGTCACCATGGCGAAGGCTGAACAGACCGCCGCGACAAGGCACAAGAGGGCGCCGATGGCCGCCGCACTCGGAGACGTTGTCAACGCTTCGCCCAGATGCGGCCACAGGATGATCAGCACGCCCACCATCCCGATACCAACCGCTGTCCAGCGATAAATGCGCACGCGCTCATGCAGGATCGTTGCGGCAAAAATCACTCCGAAAATCGGCATCGCATAGCCGATCGCCGTCGCATCGGGCAGCGGAATATAGGACAGACCGGCAAAGCCGAGCGCCATAGAGCTGATACCGATACAGACGCGCAACACATGGGCGAAGGGCCGTCTGGTCGCCAGCGCAGCGCGCACCGGGCCACGCATGGCAATGTAAACCAGGATCGGAATGACGGCAAAGAGCGAGCGTGCAAAGACGATTTCACCCGTCGGCAGGCGGGCCGCCACCAGCTTCACCATCATCGCCATGACGACAAAAACAAAGGTGGCGGCGATCTTGAAGACAATGCCGTAAAGTTCGCTCAAGGTCGCCTGCCTTCCCGTTGCTGTGGATCATCACAACAGGGCACATCTTTCACCGTCGCTTGCCGTGACAACCCCATCTAGATGAGGCCGCGCGCTGAAAGATTGCGTATCAGTGCCGCCGTTCCAAAGCGCCACGGTGGCGCGTCATCGGTGGGGCGGACACGATTGACGAGACTGCCAAGCTTGCTGCTGCGAATGGTGACGATATCGTTGGTCTTGTGTGTGAACCCCTCGCCCCGATGGTCGCGATCCTCGATCGGTGCAAACATCGTACCGCAGAAAAGCACGAAACCGTCCGGATACTGATGATGAGGGCCAATCGTCTGTGACACCAGATCAAGCGGATCGCGCGCAATCGCCGTCATGGTCGAGGAGCCGGTGAGGCGAAAGCCGTCCTCGCCCTCGACCACCAGTTCGACATGGGCGCGGCGAATATCTTGAAGCGAAAAACTATGGTCGATCAATCGAACGAAGGGGCCGATGGCCGTTGAGGCATTATTATCCTTCGAGCGCCCGAGAAGCAGCGCCGAGCGACCCTCGACATCACGCAGATTGACATCATTGCCCAGGCTTGCGCCGACCAACACTCCGCGCGAATTGACGATCAGAACCACTTCAGGTTCCGGATTGTTCCAGCTTGAGCCCGGGTGGATGCCGATATCAGCTCCCGTGCCCACCGCGCTCATCGGTTGCGCCTTGGTGAAGATTTCCGCGTCTGGGCCGATACCGACTTCGAGATATTGTGACCAGGCGCCGCGCGCCATCAGTGTTTTTTTAAGCGCTGCTGCCTCGGGCGAGCCGGGTTTGAGGCCGGAAAGATCACGCCCCACACTGGCCAGAATGTCCGCCCTTATGGCATCCGCGCGCGCCGGTTCACCCCGCGCCTGCTCCTCGATCACCCGCTCCAGCAGGGACAGAATAAACGTGACGCCTGCCGCCTTGATCGCCTGAAGGTCGATGGGCGCAAGGAACGACAGACCGGCACCCCCTTGCGCGCCGCCCGCCAGAATGTCGTCCAGAGAGCCAAGCCGCTCACCCTTCACCTGACGTGCCGCCGCAGCAGGATCGTTTTCTTCACACAACACACTCACCAGCGGAAACGAGCGTGAGATGTCGTAGACCCCGTCATCATCAATGCGCACCACCGACGGACCGTCCTGATCAGCCCGCCAGACACGACCGATCAACGTCCCTGTCGTGCCATCGGCCGGCAAGGTGGTTTGCGCCGAATGATGTAATCTTGTCACAAATCCTCCATCCGGCGCCCCGATTGCCGCTGCCCATAATGATCCTTGTCCGCCACCGCAATCAACCTGAATTGCGTTGCGGGCTTGGTCTTCGCCTCATGGCCGATTATAGAGCCTTGCCGCGAGGCGGGAGACGGCCGGTATGGACTGGACAAAAAGCGGAACGATATTGGTCACCGGCGCCAGTGGCTTTGTCGGCGCAGCGGTGTTGCGTGCTCTTGCCGCAAAGGGCGCGCGGCTGCGGGTTTTGGTGCGCGCGGGCAGTCCGCGCGATAATCTCGCCGGCCTGCCGGCTGAGGTAATGACCGGCGATCTGCGCGATTCGGCCGCCGTTGGCGCAGCCATGGAGGGCGTTGACGGCCTCTTCCATGTGGCCGCCGATTACCGGTTATGGGCACCTGACCCCGAAGATATCGTTCGCAACAACGAGGCGATGACACGCACCGTCATGGAGGCAGCGCTTGCCGCTAACATCAGCCGCATCGTCTATACCAGCTCGGTCGCCACCCTGAAGCCCGGCGACGATGCACAGCCGGGTCATGAAAAGGGCAGACTGACAGCCTCAACCGCCATCGGCGCCTACAAGCGCTCCAAGGTGATTGCCGAGCGCCTGGTCGACGATCTCGTCGCCAATCGCGGCCTGCCCGCCATCATCGTCCATCCTTCAACGCCGATCGGCCCCGGCGACATCAAGCCGACACCAACCGGGCGTGTGATCGTCGAGGCAGCGAACGGGCGCATGCCCGCCTATGTCGATACCGGCCTCAACCTCGTCCATGTCGATGATTGCGCTGACGGCCATCTGCTGGCCTTCGCGAAGGGCCGGGTTGGCGAGCGCTATATTCTGGGCGGCAGCGATGTTAGCCTTGGCACCATGTTGCACGACATTGCCGAATTGACCGGGGGCCGGCCGCCCTTCGGGCGCGTTCCCCGCCGCGCCATCATTCCCTTTGCCTATATCGGCGAAGCGATTGCCCGCCTTACCGGCAAGGAGCCGTTCGCAACCGTCGACGCGCTGCGCATGGCGGCCTATCGGATGTATTTTTCGTCCAGCAAGGCTGAACGCGACCTGGGCTACGGCGCCCGCCCCTACCGTCAGGCGCTGGCCGACGCGATCGGCTATTTCCGCGCGCGCGGTGTCGTCAGATGACGGTTGTGACGGATCTCGCCTGGCTGATGCTCGCGGTGTGGATGTTCCTGCTGCTCTGTCGCGGCCATTTCTGGCGGGCCGGCGTCCGGGATGATGATATCCTGCCACCGCCACCGGGCGGCTGGCCGGCGGTGATCGCGGTGATCCCGGCACGCGATGAAGCCGATATGATCGGCGCCACCCTCGCCTCGCTCTTTGTGCAGGATTACAAAGGTTCCCTGCAAATCATTGTGGTGGATGACCAAAGCAGCGATGGCACGAGCGATATCGCCCGCCGGGCAGCGGCCGGTGCTGGCGCCACGGACCGTCTGCTTGTGCTGCCTGGCGCGCCGCTCCCCGAAGGCTGGACTGGTAAGCTCTGGGCGGTCAATCAGGGAATTGAGAAAGCCTCGCGAAGTGATTCTCCGCCCACATTTATCTGGCTGAGCGACGCCGACATCACCTACGCTCCCGATACCCTGTCAAGCCTGGTGGCGCGGGCAGAAGCCGGCAATCTGGTTTTAACGTCGCTGATGGCCCGCCTGCGCTGCGACAGCCTGGCTGAGCGCTGGCTGATCCCGGCCTTCATCTTCTTCTTTCAGATGCTCTACCCCTTCGCCTGGGTGAATGACCCGCGGTCCCGCATGGCCGGCGCGGCCGGTGGCTGCATGCTGGTCAGGCGCGGGGCGCTCGACAAGGCCGGCGGCATTGCCAGCATCAGGTCAGCGCTCATCGATGATTGCGCCCTGGGAGCGCGCCTCAAACAGCAAGGAGCGATCTGGCTTGGCCTGACCAACCGCGCGCTCAGCGCCAGACCCTATCCCCGTTTCGCCGATATCGCCCGCATGGTGTCACGCTCGGCCTATGCGCAGCTTCATTATTCGCCATGGCTGCTTGCCGGTACGGTAATCGGTCTTGCCTTCGTGTATCTCGGCCCGCCGCTCCTTGCCTGCGTTGCCCATGACGACGCAGCATTTCCCGCCCTGCTCGCCTGGGCGCTGATGAGTTCCATGTTCGTTCCGATCCTGCGCTTTTACCGCCTGTCGCCGCTCAGGGCGCCCGCCCTGCCGCTGATCGCCCTTGCCTATCTGGTGTTTACCCTTCATTCCGCCTATCAGCACGCTGCCGGCAGGGGCGGCATGTGGAAAGGCCGGGCGCAGGCCCTGCCGCGGGAGGGTGCGTGAATTCAGCCAGTGACATGCGTTCGGGCAAAGGCAGCAGCGACGAGAATTTTCCCGTCGCATCCTGGCTTGTAGCCCCGCGCCATCGCCGGCTGATCCTCACCTTCTACGATTTTGCCCGTGCAGCCGACGATGTCGGCGACCATCCAACGCTCGATGCAGCGACCAAGCTTGCCATGCTGGGCCAGATGGAGCGCACCCTTCAGGGGCAGGACGATACCGAGCCGGCGGCCCTGCCACTGCGCCTCGCCCTGGCTGAGCGCGGATTGTCGCCCCGCCACGGCCTTGACCTTCTGGTCGCCTTCAAGCGCGATTGTACCAAGAACCGTTATGATGATTGGGCTGAGCTGATGGATTATTGCCGCTATTCGGCAAACCCGGTCGGGCGCTTCGTTCTCGACGTGCACGGCGAGAGCGAGGAGCTGTGGCCGGTCAATGACGCGCTCTGCTCGGCCTTGCAGATCATCAACCATCTGCAGGATTGCGCCGAGGATTACCGCGAAATCGATCGCGTTTACGTCCCGCGCGATGCCTTGGCGGCTGAAGGGCTGGACGTCAGCGCGCTTGCCGCCGCCCAGGCAACGCCGGCATTGCGCCATTGCCTGTCGCAACTGGCACTCAGGACAGATCACCTGCTCGATGTGAGTGAGGCTTTTGCCGGACGTATCCGCGATAGCCGCCTTGCCTGCGAGGTGGCGGTCATCCAGCGGCTGGCACGGCGTCTCGTGGGCCTATTGCGCGATCGCGATCCCCTGAGCGAACGTGTCCATCTCTCAAAGTCGCAAATGGCCGCAACCGCGCTTGGCGGTGTTCTCGACATCACCGTCCAGCGTCTCTTTCGACCAGATCGATCTCTTGCCGGGCGCATCACGTCATGAACACCCAAGCCCCCGTTGCGTCAGCTATCGCCCGCTCAAGCTCGTTTTATGCCGGCATGCGTGTCCTGCCACCAGCCCAGCGGGCGGCCATGTATGCGATCTATGCGTTCTGTCGTGCCGTCGATGACGTTGCCGACGAAGGCGGCGAGAGGGCGGAGCGGCAGGCAGAACTCGCCCGCTGGCGTGCCGATGTCGATGCCATGTATCAGGGAAAGGTTGCGCCAAGGCTGGCCGACCTTGCCAGCCATATTGTCACCTACCACCTGCAGCGCGCCGACATGCAGGCGATTATCGATGGCATGGAAATGGATGCGGTTGCCGACATCAGAGCCCCGGACTGGGCAACGCTCGACCTTTATTGCGACCGTGTGGCAAGCGCGGTTGGTCGCCTCTCGGTCAGGGTGTTTGGCATGGCAGAAGCGCCTGGTATCGCGCTCTCGCACCATCTCGGGCGGGCGCTACAGCTGACCAACATCTTGCGCGATATTGATGAGGATGCGGCAATTGATCGCCTGTATCTCCCGCGTGAAGCGCTTCTTGCCGCTGGTATCTTGAGTGACGATCCCAAATCTGCCACCGCAGACAGGGACCTTGACGCGGCCTGCGCTCCCGTAATCGCGCGCGCGCGCGCCCATTTCGCCGAGGCGGCCGCTATCATCGCATCAGCGCCACGACAGGCCACCCGCGCCCCGCGCCTGATGGGCGCCTATTACGGGGCCGTGCTTGACGCACTTGAAAAACGCGGCTTTGCACCCCCGCGCCTGCGCCCCCGCTTGCGCAAGCGCGATAAGCTGTTGATTCTCCTCCAGCACGGATGGCGATGATGCGTGCCAGAACCCTTCACATCATCGGCGCCGGCCTGGCGGGGCTCACAACCGCTGCCGGCGTTGCCCGCAAGGGCGAGGATGTGGTCATCCACGAAGCATCGGCCCATGCCGGCGGGCGGTGCCGCTCCTATTTCGAGCCTGCACTCGACATGATGATCGACAATGGCAATCATCTCGTTCTTTCGGGCAACCGCGCCACCATGCATCTGCTGGACCTCGTCGGCTCGCGCGGCGAACTGGCGGGTCCTGACGAAGCGTCTTTTTCCTTCGTTGATCTCGACAGCGGTGAACATTGGACGCTGAAGCCCAATATCGGCCCTGTGCCATGGTGGGTGCTTGTCAAGGCGCGACGCGTCCCCGGCTCCTCGCCCTTCGACTATCTGGTCGGCGCCCGCCTTGCGGGCCGCAAGCATGGCACGACAGTCGGCGATGTGATCAGCGAAGACCACCCGCTTTATCATCGCATGTGGGAACCCTTGCTGGTCTCGGCGCTTAACACCGACCCGCAGGAGGCCTGCACCCAGATGGCGTGGGCGGTGATGCGCGAGACATTGGCACGCGGCGGGCAGGCATGCCGCCCGCTGATTGCCCATCATGGTTTGTCGCGTGCCTTCATTGAACCCGTCATCGACTTTGTCGAGGGTCGCGGCGTCGAACTCAAATTCAATCACCGTTTGAAGGCAATGTCCTTTACCGGCGAGCGAGTGAGTGAGCTTGATTTTGGTGACGAGAAAATCTCGCTGGATGAGCGCGACGCCGTCGTTCTTGCCGTGCCACCCTGGGTGGCGCAGGATCTTGTGCCGGACATCACCACGCCGACCGCCTTTCGCTCCATCATCAACGGCCATTTCAAGACAGCGCCCGCCCAGGATCAGCCGCCGATCCTTGGTGTCGTCAACGGCGCCGTGCAATGGGTTTTTGCCTTCGAACAGCACGTATCGATCACCATCAGTGCCGCCGAGCCATTCCTTGATAGGCCGCGTCAGGAACTGGCAGAGTTGCTATGGGCGGATGTGAAAGCAGCGACCGGGCTTCGCGGTGACCTGCCAGCCTGGCAGATCATCAAGGAAAAGCGCGCGACCTTCGCCTGCACACCCGGCGAAGTGGCCAAACGCCCACCCCAGACAACGAGATGGAAGAACCTCGTCCTGGCCGGCGATTATGTCGATACCAGCCTGCCGGCAACCATTGAGGGTGCGGTGCGCTCAGGCTTTGCTGCCGCCCGCCTGGTTCGTGGCAAGACGATCAATTTTTGACCGTGTGACGACACGTTCAAGCCTTCATGCGGGCCGCAAAAGCGGCTAGCCAAAGCGCGGCTGCTGTGGCAAAAGGCGGTCGAATGAAAAACATGAACTCCACTTCGCTTTTTGCGCGCAACTGCACTTGCGCCGGCTTGGCAAGGCAAGTGCTGGAGATGAGAAATGTCGTCGATGGCTACCGCTTCCTCCTTGCGCGAACGACCGATGGTCGATCCGTCCGCACCGCAAGCTGACATCATGTCGGACGGCGCGATCGAGGCGGGTATCAAGCGCGCAACCGATGCGCTTCTCACGGCACAGAAAGCTGACGGCCACTGGGTCTTCGAGCTTGAAGCCGACGTCACCATCCCGGCGGAATATGTGTTGCTGCGCCACTATTTGGCCGAGCCCGTTGACTCTCATCTGGAAGCTTTGATCGCCACCTATATCCGCCGCCGTCAGGCACCCCATGGCGGCTGGCCGCTCTTTCATGACGGGGCCTTCGACATGAGCGCATCCGTCAAGGCTTATTTCGCGTTGAAGATGATCGGCGATGACATCGAGGCGCCGCATATGCGTCGTGCCCGCGAGGCGATCCTGTCGCGAGGCGGCGCCGCGCGCAGCAACGTCTTTACCCGCGTTTTGCTGTCGCTCTATGGGCAGGTGCCGTGGCGCGCCGTGCCGGTGATGCCCGTCGAGATCATGCTGCTGCCGCGCTGGTTCCCTTTCCACCTCGACAAGGTATCCTACTGGGCCCGCACCGTCATCGTGCCCCTCCTTGTTTTGCAGGCGCGGAAGCCGCAGGCGCGCAACCCCAGAGGCATCGGCATTGGCGAACTCTTCGTCACAGCGCCCGACAAGGTGCGCGAATGGCCAGCCGGCGCCCATCAGGCCTGGCTGCTGGTCAAGCTCTTCGGTCTCCTCGACAAGGGTCTGCGTCTGGCCGAACCCTTCTTTCCAAAGCGCTCTCGCCAGCGCGCCATCGACAAGGCGGTGGCGTTCGTGCGCGAGCGCCTCAATGGCGAGGACGGGCTCGGCGCCATTTTTCCCGCCATGGCCAATGCGGTGATGATGTTCGATGTTCTGGGATTTCCCAAGGACGGAGCGGATTACGCCACCGCCCGCCATGCGATCGACAAGCTGCTGGTCGACAAAGGGGATGAAGCCTATTGCCAGCCCTGCGTGTCACCCGTCTGGGACACCGCTCTCGTCGCCCATGCTTTGCTGGAGACCGGCGACAAGGCAGCGCTTGCCGCATGCCGTCGCGGGCTTGATTGGCTGAAGCCGCTGCAGATCCTCGATGTCAAAGGCGACTGGGCAACACGTCGCCCCGATGTCCGTCCGGGTGGCTGGGCGTTCCAATATGCCAATCCTCACTATCCTGACCTTGATGATACCGCCGTCGTTGCCATGGCGCTCGACCGCGCCGGCGACGGCACGCCGGCCACCGATCGTATGGGTGATAAGGCGGCGATTGCCCGCGGGCGTGAGTGGATCCTCGGTCTGCAAAGCCGGAATGGCGGCTTTGGCGCTTTTGACGCCGACAACACCTATCATTACCTCAACCACATTCCCTTCGCCGATCATGGTGCGCTGCTTGATCCGCCAACCGCAGACGTGACGGCACGCTGCATCTCGATGCTCGCGCAGCTTGGTGAGCGCATGGAAACCAGCGAGCCGCTGCGGCGCGCCGTTGATTACCTCCTTTCCGAGCAATTACCCGATGGCAGCTGGTTTGGCCGCTGGGGCATCAACTATGTCTACGGAACCTGGTCGGCTTTGTGCGCCCTCAATGCCGCAGGCTTGACCGGCGAGCATCCCGATGTCCGCCGGGCCGCCGACTGGCTGACTTCCATCCAGAACAAGGATGGCGGCTGGGGTGAGGATGGCGACAGCTACAAGCTGGCCTATAATCGCTATGAGGCGGCACCCAGCACCGCCTCGCAAACCGCCTGGGCGCTCCTTGGCCTCATGGCGGCCGGCGAGGTTGATCATCCCGCAGTGGCACGAGGCATCGCCTATCTGACGGCCCATCAGGCCGCTGATGGTCTATGGCCGGAGGACATCTACACCGGCACCGGTTTTCCGCGCGTCTTCTATCTGCGCTATCACGGTTACGCGAAATTCTTCCCGCTATGGGCAATGAGCCGCTACCGCAATCTCAAGGCCGGTAACGGCAAGGCCGTCCTTTGGGGCATGTAACTCCTCCCCGGCCGGTCGTGCTCGCTGTCTGCGGGCTCAGGGCGGAGGCACGGATTGCTTCCGGCCTGGGCGTCGCATCCCTTGCCTGCGGCGGTGATGCGCCAACCCTGGCGCGCTGTCTGCCGCAGGAATATGACCGGCTGCGACCTGTCGGATTGATGAGCCTCGGGATCGCTGGCGGGCTTGATCCCCGATTGACGACGGGCGATGTGCTGATCGGCTCGACTGTTATCGCCGATGAGGCGCAGTATGAGTGCGATGTCGCCTGGCGTCGGGCATTGGTGCGATCACTGCCAGGCGCGGTTGTAGGTCCCCTGGCCGGCGGCGACCATGCCCTGGCAACACCCGCTGACAAATCCGCGCTTTACCATCGCACCCTCGCCCGCGCCGTTGACATGGAAAGCCAGCATGTCGCCCGCTTTGCCAACGTTCATGGCCTGCCCTTCGCGGCGTTAAGAGTGATCGCCGATCCGGCTGATCGCGCTTTACCGAGCGCTGCCCTGGTGGGATTGAAACCTGATGGCAGCGCAGCCATCCTGAAGGTGATCCTGGCGCTCATGAAAACGCCGGCGGAGCTGCCGGCGCTTCTGCAGGTGGCAAATGACAGCCGTCATGCCATGGCCCGTTTACTCAGCAGCCGCCTTTGCCTTGGCCCCGGCCTTGGTTTCCCGGATTTCGGCAAGCTTGTTCTGGACATGGCGTGAGAAGACAAATTCCGGCGGGCGCTGCTTGTCGAGCGGAATTTCCGGCGCGAATTCGCCCTCCGTCTTGACCCCGCGCAGCGCCACCATGGCAGCCACCCATGGCCGGCGGATGGTGTCCTTCACTGCCGTGCCTTCAAAGCCGCAATGAACCATGCAATCGGCGCATTTTTCATAATTGCCGACGCCGTAATTATCCCATTCGGTGGTATCCATCAGCTCCTTGAAGGTCTTGGTATACCCTTCGCCGACGAGATAGCACGGCTTCTGCCAGCCAAAGACGGTGCGCGCCGGCATGGACCACGGCGTGCACTCATAAGTCTGGTTGCCGGCCAGGAAGTCGAGGAAGAGGGTGGACTGAGTGAATGTCCAGCGCTTTCCACCATCGCCGCGGCGCAGAATGTCGCGGAAGATTTCCTTGGTCTTGGAGCGGTTGAGGAAATGCTGCTGGTCGGGCGCCCGCTCATAAGCATAGCCCGGCGACACCGTGATCCCGTCGAGGCCGATCTCCTTCATGTAATCGAAGAATGTCGCAGCCTTGGCCGGATCGGCATTGTTGAACAGCGTGCAATTGATCTGGACGCGGAAACCACGCGATTTGGCAAGCTTGATCGCTTCGATGCAGGTGTCGTAGACGCCCGTCTGGCACACCGAACGGTCATGCATTTCCTCGTCGCCATCCAGATGGATCGACCAGGTGAAGTACGGGCTCGGCTTGTACTGATCGATCTTCTTCGACAGCAGCAGCGCGTTCGTGCACAGGATCACGAACTTCTTCTTCTTGAGAAAACCCTCGACAATCTGCGGCATCTCGCGATGGATCAACGGTTCCCCGCCGGCAATCGACACGGCAGGCGCCCCGCACTCGTCGATCGCGTCCATGCATTCCTGGTAGGACAGGCGCTGGTTGAGGATCTCATCGGGATAATCGATCTTGCCGCAGCCGGCACATGCCAGATTGCAGCGAAACAACGGCTCCAGCATCATCACCAGCGGATAGCGCTTCCGGCCGCTGAGTTCCTGCTTGAGAATATAGGAACCGATACGAACCGTCTGTCTGAACGGAATGGACATCTCATACCCTCACTTGGCGTAGGCCGGGGCATTCGCCACCGACAATTTGCGCGCGCACGCGGGCGCGTTGCGTTCAAGTTCCGCCGGCAGGCGGAATTCAATGGTTTCCTTGATGCCGGGCAGTGTCGTCACCTCGACCGGCGACACTCGCCCCAAGGCGGCGATCACGTCCTCGACCAGGACTTCAGGCGCCGAGGCGCCTGCCGTCACACCGATCGTTCGCGCATCATTGAGCCAGAGCGGATCAACATCATTGCCGTTCGCCACCAGATAGCTCGGCACGCCAAGATCGCGACCGATCTCGCATAACCGGTTGGAATTGGACGAATTGCGCGCGCCGACGACCAGAATGACATCCGCAATGCCGGCCAGCGCCCGTACCGCCTGCTGGCGATTCTGGGTGGCGTAGCAGATATCGTTGATATCCGGGCCTTTGAGATTGCTGAAACGGCGCTCCAGGGCAGCGATGACGAGGCGTGTATCATCCACGCTCAACGTCGTTTGCGTCACATAGGCAACCGGCGCATCATCCGCCAGCGCCAGGGCTGCGACGTCCGCAACGCTCTCGACGATATGAACCGGGCCGTCGATCTGGCCGATGGTGCCCTCGACTTCCGGATGACCGGCATGGCCAATCAGAATGACCTCCCGCCCCTGCCCGGCATAGCGCTTGCCCTGTTTGTGAACCTTGGCGACCAGCGGACAGGTCGCATCAAGCACATATAATCCGCGCTCGTCCGCCTCGTCCTCAACCAGCCGCGAGACGCCATGGGCACTGAAGATGGTGACTGCGCCGCTGGGAACGGACGTCAGATCCTCAACGAAAATGGCACCTTTTTCTTTCAGACTTTCAACGACATGGCGGTTATGCACGATTTCGTGCCGAACATAGACAGGCGCGCCATGCAGGGCCAGCGCCCGCTCCACGATGTCGATCGCGCGCACCACGCCAGCGCAAAATCCACGCGGCTCGGCCAGCACCACTTTGAGGGACTGCGTGGTCTCCATGGCGATGCTCTCAGGCGCCAACCGAACGCAGCACACGCTCGGCACGCGAGGGCTCGACCAGTCTGACGATGGACGACACGATGCCTGCCGCATCAAGCCCCGCGGCGCGATACATGGCATCAGGTGAATCATGATCCTGGAAGAGATCGGGCAACGTCAGGGTGCGGACTTTGAGGCCGTTATCGAGCAGCCCATTGGCCGCCAGATGATGGAGCACGAAGGAACCGAAGCCACCGATGGAACCCTCTTCGATGGTGATCAGCGCTTCATGGTTTTTCGCCAGGCGATCAACCAGAGCCGCATCGATCGGCTTGGCAAAGCGCGCATCGGCAAGGGTCGTGCTGATGCCGAGTTCGGCCAGCATCTCCACCGCCTTCATGGTTTCACCAAGCCGCGTGCCGTAATTTAGAATGGCAACCCTGGTCCCTTCATGCATCACGCGGCCCTTGCCGATCTCCAGGATCTGGCCACGCTCCGGCATGTCGACACCCAGCCCCTCGCCGCGCGGATAGCGGAAGGCGATCGGACCCGCGTCATAGGCAACCGCAGTTGCCACCATATGGACAAGCTCGGCCTCATCGCCCGGCGCCATCAGCACCATATTGGGCAGGCAGCCGAGATAGGCGGTATCGAAGGAGCCGGCATGGGTGGCGCCATCAGCGCCCACAAGACCGGCACGATCGATGGGAAAGCGCACCGGCAGATTTTGCAGCGCCACGTCATGGACCACCTGGTCATAGCCGCGCTGCAGGAAGGTTGAATAGATGGTGGCAAACGGGCGCATCCCCTCGCAGGCGAGACCGGCGGCAAACGTCACCGCATGCTGTTCGGCGATGCCTACGTCAAAGGTGCGAGCCGGGAAGGCCTTGCCGAAGAGATCGACGCCGGTGCCCGACGGCATGGCGGCGGTGATCGCCACGATCCGCTCGTCGCGCTCGGCCTCCTTGATCAGGCTTTCGCCAAACACCTTGGTATAGCTTGGCGCATTGGCCTTGGCTTTTTTCTGGGTACCCGTCTCGACATCAAACGACACAACACCGTGATAGCGGTCCGCCGACGCTTCGGCTGGGGCATACCCCTTGCCCTTCTGTGTCACCACGTGAACGAGGATCGGCCCGTCCTTGGCGTCGCGCACATTGCGCAGGACCGGCAGAAGATGGTCAAGATTATGGCCGTCCACCGGGCCGATATAGTAAAAGCCCAGCTCTTCAAACAGCGTCCCGCCGGTGACGAAGGTGCGTGCATGCTCGACGGCGCGCGTAATCGCATTATCGATGGTGGCGCCGAAATGCTTGGTCAGCTGCTTGCCGATATCGCGCAGCGACAGGTAGGTACGACCTGACAGGATGCGCGCCAGATAGGCCGACATGGCGCCAACCGGCGGGGCAATCGACATGTCGTTGTCATTGAGGATGACGATGAGCCGCGAGCCAAGCGCACCCGCATTGTTCATCGCCTCATAGGCCATGCCAGCCGACATCGAGCCATCACCGATAACGGCGACCACATTGAAATCGTCACCCTTGAGATCACGCGCCACCGCGTAACCAAGCGCCGATGAGATCGACGTCGAGGAATGCGCTGCGCCGAACGGGTCATAAACGCTTTCGGAGCGTTTGGTGAACCCTGACAATCCGCCACCCTTGCGCAGGGTGCGAATACGATCACGCCGTCCGGTGAGTATCTTGTGCGGATAGGCCTGGTGGCCGACATCCCAGATCACCTTGTCGCGCGGCGTATTGAACACGTGATGCAACGCCACCGTCAGTTCGACAACACCAAGCCCCGAGCCCAGATGGCCTCCGGTCAATGAGACGGCATCGATCAATTCCGCCCGCAACTCGTCGGCAACCTGCGCCAGCTTGGTATCAGGCAGCAGACGCAGATCAGCGGGCGTCGAGAGGGTATCGAGAAGCGGGGTTGCACTGGCCATGATCAGGCTCCTGAATTTTGTCTCGGGACGCGTGTCGCAAAACACGTAAATCCCATCGGCGGTAGGACGGTCGGTTGGTCCGTTGGCAGCGAACGCGACGTCAGGTTCACGTTTTCGATGAGAGGCTTTTCGCACAGTCCACAGCGCTTGACCAGTTGGAATCTTAACGGTTCAGTGACGATGTGCTCTTCACGTCACACTCGCTCTCAGCCGCCATCCATGCTCTCATTATCGGGTCGCTGGCAGTGATCAATGATTGAACAAAAAGGCAGCCTGCGTTAGCTCACAGGCTGATTTGCGGCAAAAGGCGGGGAGCGCTGGTTTTGTTGACCTCATTCATCGTTGCCGTGGTCCGCCTGTGCTTGCGGCATCGATGGGTGGTCGTCATCGCCTCTGTCGCCTTGATGGCACTCGGCGTTCGCCACGTCATCAACCACTTCGCCATCAATACCGATTCGGGCAAGCTGATCAGCGAATCCGTACCATGGCGCCAACTCGAAATTGCCTTCGATGTCACCTTTCCCAGCCGGACCGGCCTGACTGTCGTGGTGATCGACGCATTGACGCCGGAAGCGGCCGAAAACGCCGCCAACCTGCTCAATGAACGTCTTGGGCAATTACCTGAGGTGATCCGCTCCTCGCGCCGCCCCGATGGCGGGGATTTCTTCAAGCGTAACGGCCTGCTGTTTCTGAGTACCGCGGAAGTGAAATCAACAACCGAGCAATTATTCCGTGCGCAGGCTTTCCTCGGTACCTTGGCCGCCGATCCGTCGCTGCGCGGTGTCATGGATACGCTGTCGCTGGCCGCCCGCGGCGTTCGCGAGAAAGAAACCACTATCGACAGTCTCGACAAGCCCCTGTCATCGATTGCCGGGGGCTTCGAGGCCGCTCTTGCCGGCAAGCCACCGGCCTTCTCGTGGCGCGAACTTTTCACCGGAACAGATGCCAGGGAGCGCGACAAACGACGCATCCTGCTCGTCCAGCCCGTTCTCGACTACACCGCGCTTGAACCTGGCCAGATCGCATCAGAGGCGATCCGCGAGGCAGCACATAGCCTGAAACTCGACGAGCAAAATGGCATCCGCGTGCGCTTGACCGGCCCGGTGCCGCTGGCTGACGAGGAATTTGCCACTGTGGCTGATGGCGCTGCACTCAACGCAGCCATCACCGTGCTGGCGGTCGTGTTCATCCTGTGGCTGGCGCTGAAATCGCCACGGATCATGTTTGCTGTGTTCGCCTCGCTTGTAGTGGGCCTTGCCGCCACGGCAGCGCTCGGCCTCATGATGGTGGGCAGTCTCAATCTCATTTCAGTCGCCTTTGCCGTCTTGTTTGTTGGTCTGGGAGTTGATTTCGGCATCCAGTTTTCGGTCCGCTATCGCGATGAGCGGCACCGCAACGACAACATCGACGCGGCGCTCTGTGATGCTGCCGGCGAATCCGGCCGCCCGCTGCTGCTCGCCGCTGTCTCGACCGCCATGGGGTTCTTTTCGTTTCTGCCAACCGAATATCGTGGCTTGTCCGAGCTTGGTCTCATTGCCGGTGTCGGCATGCTGCTGGCTTTCGCCACCTCGATCACCCTGCTGCCCGCCCTGATCAGCCTGCTGCGCCCCCGCGGCGAGACGGAGGCGATGGGTTACGCCATTCTCGCCCCCGTTGATCATTTCCTTGCCCGCCACCGCCGTGCCGTTCTCATCGCCACCGCCATCATCAGCATCGGCGGCCTGCCACTGCTCGCTTTCCTGCGCTTTGATTTCAACCCGCTCAATCTGCGCAGCCCGAAAGTTGAATCTGTCTCCACCTTCCTCGACCTGTCGCGTGATCCGCTCACGAGCCCTAACGTCATCGATATTCTCTCGCCCACCCTTGATGACGCCAACGCTCTGTCGGTTCGCCTCGAGACACTGCCGGAAGTCGATCACGTCCTGACGTTGAGCGACTTCGTGCCCTCCGGGCAGAAAGAAAAGCTCGAACTGATCGAGGATGCGGCAGCACTTGTCGGCCCGACACTGGCGCCGGGAGAAACCAGGCCAGCGCCGGGCGATGACGAACTGATCATCTCGCTGCAGCGGACCGCCGCCGATCTGTCGGCGTTGGCAAAGGCAAGTCCAGGCAAGGATCAAACCATCGCCCGGCTGGCCGAGGCGCTGGAGAAACTCGCTCAGGCAGCGCCTGCTGTGCGCGCCAGGGCCAAGGCAGCCTTCGTGCCGCCGCTTCTGGTGACGCTCGACCAGCTGCAGGCCGCGCTGCAGGCAAGCGCCGTCACCCGTGCCGATCTGCCGCCAGACCTTGTCGCTGACTGGATCGCGGCTGACGGCAGCGCTCGTCTCGAAGTCGCACCCAAGGGTGACGGCAATGACAACGCCGTGCTGCGACGCTTTGCCGATGCGGTACGGCAAATCGCACCAAACGCCACCGGCGTACCCGTCTCGATCCAGGAATCAGGAAAGACGGTCGTCAACGCCTTTCTTCATGCCGGCGCCTTCGCGCTGATCACGATTTTGATCTTGCTATGGGTCGTGCTGCGCCGGCTCTCCGACGTGCTGTTGACGCTGATACCGCTCATTCTTGCAGGCGTCGTCACGCTCGAACTGTGCGTCGTCTTCGGCCTGCCGCTCAATTTTGCCAACATCATCGCCTTGCCGCTGCTGCTGGGCGTCGGCGTCGCCTTCAAGATCTATTTCGTCATGGCGTGGCGCGCCGGCGTCACCGACCTGTTGCAGTCAAGCCTGACACGCGCTGTCTTCTACAGCGCCATGACAACCGCCGTGGCCTTCGGCAGCCTGTGGTTGTCCAATCATCCAGGCACGTCCAGCATGGGCCAGCTTCTGGCTTTGTCATTGGTGACGACGCTTGCCGCCGCCGTTCTCTTCCAGCCCGTCCTGATGGGCCCACCGCGCGTCATCAAGCAGGTGCGGGAGGGATGACCTCCTCAAGACGCGGGTGCAGCACTTCCATCGAACAATGTGGCAATTCGAACATAACGCCGAATGTCCATCTCGTGTCGGGTAGGACGGCTGCCCCGGGGCGAGATCGGTATATCTCATCTCGACATCTGGATCTTAACTATGCAAAAAAAAGCAGTTAATGCCGCATGTTGTCATCTGATGCTATCACCGAAAAATTCATGACGAACTTTCGTACCATATCGCCTCACCCGTCGACATTGCCTCGGAAGCGCCGTTTTATTTCGCTGACTCTTTCGTGATGAGTGAAAAGAGAGGATTTGTTTCGATGTTCAATGAGTTCGTTGATCGGGGCTTGACCAACTGCACGACGACGACGGGATGATTTCGCGCCGTTCGTTCTTGAGATGGTTGAGTGGCATTGCGGCAGGCTGCTTTACTCTGGGAAGTTATGCCTTCGCGATTGAACCTGGCTTCCGCCTCTCTGTTGTGCGCTACAAGATGAGGCCGCCGCGCTGGACGTCGAACCTATCGCTAAAAATCTGCATCCTGGCCGATCCCCATTGCGTCGAGCCACATATGCCGCTGGCGCGCTGGCAACGCATCATCGCCGCGGCCAATGAGACACAGCCCGACCTTCATCTTTTACTTGGAGATTTCGCCGCTGGGCACCGTTGGCGCACGGGCACTGTGAACGTAGACGACATTGCGAAAGCCGCCATGGCACTTGAGGCACCCTTGGGCACGTACGGCATCTGCGGCAACCACGACTGGTGGGACGATAAAGCGGCACAGAAATCTGGAGTTGGGCCGACCTATACCGAGACGGTCTTTACTGCCGCCGGTATACCCATGCTCGAAAACCGTGCGAAGCGGCTCGAACACTTAGGCCACCCTTTCTGGCTGACCGGCACGTCATCAATTTTGGCGATCAAGCGGCGTTCCGATCGCTATGAAGGCCGCGCAAAACTCGCGGAAACATTGGCGCAGGTGACAGATGACGCGCCAATCATTCACCTCGCCCACGAGCCCGATCTGTTCGTCGACATGCCGTCGCGCGTATCGCTCACACTAAGCGGCCATACCCATGGCGGACAGGTACGTCTTTTCGGCTATTCGCCGGTGACGCCATCACGTTTCGGTAACCGCTTTGCCTACGGCCATATCGTCGAAGGCGGGCGCCACCTTCTTGTCTCAGGCGGGCTTGGCTGCTCAATCGCGCCCGTCCGATTTGGTGTACCACCCGAGATCGTCGTGCTGGAGCTCGGTTCCGCCGACCATCAGGACTACACGGATTTGAGACAGGTGCGAAGGATGCCCGCTTTCCATGACAGTAGCGTCGCTTGATGAACCAGCCTCAGGCGTCGGCAAATCCGCCGAGCCTTGCGCCGCTGGCTTCAAGGGCCTCACGGCATTCGGACGCGGTAAGCGCTTCGAATTCTTCGCGATAGCGCGCACCGGGCACCGCGAAGCGGAACCCCCCACTTGTTGCCGGGTGGCAGTAAATCTCGCTGAAGCCGTCGGGCAGGTGTTCCAGAAGGGCAGCGAGCCGTGGCGCTGTCAGCGCACCGGTGAAGGCAAGGCCAAAGACCTGATCGGGGACCGTAATACCCCGTCGCCGCGCCTGCTGTGCCAGCCTCCTCGCCCATGGCTCCATCACCAAACGCACCGGATTACTGATCATTGGCTCGATTTTGCTGACGATATCGAACGGCTCCAGCGGCACGCGCAGTGCCGTCATGCCGAAGGCTTTTCCGACGTCGAACACGAGTTCGGCGATCGTCGGATGAAGATGGAAATGCTTGTGGGCATTGACGTGATCGAGCCTGAGCCCGGTCGCGGCGAAGGCTAGGAACTGTGCTTCGATCTCGGCGCGCATTTGCCGGCGCACGCTGGGTTTGAAGAAAATCGCAGCACCAAACCGCGCCATATCGCGGCGCAGCACGCCTGTCGCATCGACCAGGCCGGGAATGCGGGCGGCCGGCAGGCAGGGCAGTGCTTCCGCGAGCGTGAGATGCAGCCCGACATGGAGCGTTGGTATGCGCTTTGCGATCGCAACCGCCTCCGCCGCCGCTGGCGCGCCCACCATCAAGCTCGCGGCAGACAGGATCCCGTCGCGATGAGCGATCTCGACTGCCGCGTTGACCTCGCCCGACAGGCCGAAATCATCGGCCGTGACGACCAGTCGTTTCAGTTCACCGCCTCGCGACGCTCACGCAGGAAGTGGAAGAATTCGACCCCCTCGCGCAGACGGCGCTTCATCATCGTCGGGCTCGCCACCATCTCACCGACGATGGAGGCGATCTTGCCGGCGCGGAAGTAGAAGCGCTTGTAGAAATCCTCGACCGAGGTGAAGATTTCCGTGTGGCTCAGATGCGGATAATGCAGCGGCGCGATCTGCACCCCATGCTCGTCGACCAGTTCCGCATTGGCATCGTCAAGCCAGCCATTCTTGCGGGCCTGATCGAAAAGGAAGGTGCCGGGATAGGGCGCGGCGAGTGACACCTGGATGGTGTGCGGGTTGATCTCGGTGGCAAACTTGATCGTCTCTTCGATCGTCTGCTTCGTCTCGCCCGGCAGACCCATGATGAACGTGCCGTGGATGGTGATGCCGAGTTCGTGGCAATCCTTGGTGAAGCGGCGCGCAACATCAATCAGCATGCCCTTCTTGATGTTGTGCAGGATCTGCTGATTGCCCGATTCATAACCAACCAGCAGCAGCCGCAGCCCGTTGTCGCGCAGCACCTTCAGCGTTTCGCGCGGCACATTGGCCTTCGCATTGCACGACCATGTGATGCCGAGCTTGCCAAGCTCCTTGGCAATCGCTTCTGCGCGCGGCAGGTCATCGGTGAAGGTATCATCGTCAAAGAAGAATTCCTTGACCTGCGGGAAATTCGCTTTCGACCAGACGATTTCCTCGATCACGTGCTCGACCGAGCGTGTGCGATAGCGGTGCCCGCCCACCGTCTGCGGCCACAGGCAGAAGGTGCAGCGCGATTTGCAGCCCCGCCCCGTATACATCGAAATATAGGGATGCTTCAGGTAGCCGATGAAGTACTTCTCGATTTCAAGGTCGCGCTTGTAGACCGGCGTGACGAAGGGCAGGAGATCCATATTCTCGAGGACCGCCCGATCCGGGTTATGGACGATCACGCCTGAGGAATTGCGATAGCTGAGCCCCTTGATCGCCGACCAGTCCATACCGTCGGCGACATCCTTGATGGTGAAATCAAATTCATTGCGGGCGGCGAAATCAACCGGCAGCGCGCCCTCAAGGCTTTCCTGCGCCTGGACCGCCACCTTGGCACCGATGAAGCCGATCTTGAGAGCCGGATTGGCGTCCTTGAGGGCCTTTGCCGTCGCCACATCCGATTTGAAGGACGGCGTCGAAGTGTGCATCACCACAAGATCAAAATTCTTCGCCTGCGCCGTCACCGCAGCAAGCGAGGTGCGATGCGGGGGAGCATCGATGAGCTTGCTGTCCTTCACCAGCGCCGCTGGCTGGGCAAGCCAGGTCGGGTACCAGAACGAGGCAATCTCGCGCTTGGCCTGATAGCGCGAACCCGCACCACCGTCGAAGCCGTCGAAGGACGGTGCCTGTAAAAACATTGTCCGCATCACAAACCTGTCTTCTCGCTTTGTCTCATGGTGCCGTCCGACATGACGACATAACGCTGGCCCCGCCAATCCACCGCCCGCGCAAAGAAACACGTAACAAACACACCAAAGGATAGCGTGTCGCGCAAGGGGCCAAGCCAGTAACGCGGCCTTGGCAGGGAGAAAGAGCGGGCGATGTTTATATGAAGAATGAGCCGGCAGGCAATAGCCAGCACAACGATAGCCGCACTCGTGATATTCAACCCGCTGACAACAAATGCAATAATAGACAGAGGAAGCGTATGCGTAATGGCCGATCCGGCAAATCCGACCGGGTCGACGAGGGCGATTGTCCGCGCCCAGCGCATTTCGTGGGCAATCATCGCCCGCAAACCCGACTCGCCGCAGCAATGGGCAATCGCCATCGGCGGAATGGCAATCGCCAATCCCTGCCGGCGCACCGCCTCGCCCAGCGCATAATCGTCGGCAAGATGGTTTGCGACCGCCGCAAAACCACCGATGGCCTCGAGCGTCTGGCGACGCAGGGCAATCGTCGAGCCGAAACAGGGATGCGCCAGGCCCAGAGACAGCCCGACGAGGACGTTGGGCAGGAAATGCGTATCGATGGCCTGCACCGCCACCTGCGACCAGAACCCGGCAACGGCCTGGCCGCGGTAGAGGCAAGTGACAAGACCGACACCAGGCTGATCGAGCGTCGAGACCACGATATCGAGATAATCAGGCATCACCCGCATATCGCTGTCGGCCAGCACGATGATCTCGTGGCGTGCGCGCGCGGCCATGTTGATGAGATTTGAAACCTTGCGATTGGCACCATGCTGACGCTCGTCAATGACCAGCACGATGTCACGATCCGGCATCGCTGATGTAAGCTGGTGGATGATCGCAATCGCCGAATCATCGGGCCGCTGCACGCCGAAGATGATCTGCACTGATCCGGCATAGTCCTGACGGCAGAAACTGACCAGGTTTTCAAACAGCTCCGGCTCATCACCGTAAAGCGGTTTCAAGATAGTAACACTTTGATTTTTATGAGTTTTTTTGTTAATTCTGTTGGCAAAACGGCGCGCCGCCACTCCTGCTCCGAGCGTGTAGACGCAACTCGTTATTGCAGTGATGGTGCAAAAAAGCCACAGCCAAGACACTACCAACCCCCTATGGTTTACGCGGGCGATCAAGCGACTCGTCCTGAGTAGCCTAATTTTTTAACGCTGCCAGCCCAGCGTAGGAACTGGCGGCCTCATCGAATAAGCAAGCTGATGTTCCAGCAGGTAATTTTTTTGAACGTGCAGCGTTATATCGGGGAAGGGACTGGGTTCTTGAAGGATTTGATCGGAAATTGGCACGCGGCAAACGCACGCAGTAAGTCCGCTTTGCGGCTTGTGCTTTTAGGCGGCGTTCTGGCAACCGGAGCGTGCGTTCCGTTAATGGATTCGCAAACGCGTCAGAACGCTCTGGCTGTCCGCGCCCTTGACACCCGCGATCAGTGGGAAGAAGCCAATCGCGCCCAGTTCGAACGCAATAAATTTGTGAACGACATAGCTATCAGCCCGGCGGCCCGCACCTATCGCACCATCGTTCCGCAGCCGCTCCGTGATCGTATCGATACCGGATCCAACAATCTCGATGAACCGCGCATTTTTGCAAATAATCTCCTGCAGGGCCGGTTTGACGCCGCGCACAAGACGTTCGGGCGTTTCCTGGTCAATTCGATCCTCGGCCTTGGTGGCCTGTTCGATGTTGCCAGTTTAGGCGGCCTTGAGCGCCAATCGGGTGATTTCGGTCAGACACTGTTCGTCTGGGGATTTGAAAGCGGGCCCTATTGGGTCATGCCGGTCTTCGGCCCAGCAAATGTGCGCGATGGTATCGGCCGCATTGTCGATATCGCCGGCGATCCCATTCAGTGGATCTTGCCGAAATGGGTCGGAGAGTGGCCGCTGACTGGTGTCAGCGTTGCCGCAGGACTGGGACAGGTCGAGCTTCTCGATGATCTCCAGCAAGGATCTGTTGATCCCTACGCCCGTTTCCGCAGCACTTATTTGCAAAATCGCGCCGGCGAGCTGGCGCAGGCGGTCGGTATCACTATTGTTCCTGAACTGGTGGAAGCCGAACCTGCCGCTGCACCTGCCGCCAAAAAGCCGCGTGGAAAAAGCAAGGCAAAGCGGCAGCGTTGAGTGTTCCCAGTTCACAGGGGCAACAGCGTCGTTTAACAGCGTCGACTTATGTCAGTGCCGGCGCGTTTGATCGTGGCGGAAAACGAACACTTATCGCCAGCAGTCTGGAGCTCCGGAACCGTCGTCCGGTATGCGGTCAGTTCTTGCCATCAACCCATATCCGCCATGGAATGGCGCATCTGATCAGGCCAATGAAAGCCGGATGCCGCTCAGACTGCCTCGCCAAGCAGTGACGAGCCGCGCTGTTCGAGGGCAGCAACCAAAGCCTTGGGTCCGCCTGATTCAAGAATGGGTGCAAATTCCGCGCGCCGTGTTGCCACTTCGCTGATCGTGCCATTGAAATAAAGATCAATCACCTTGCCGCCCCGCATCAGATAATCGATACGTGTCGGTGACGAGCCAGTGCGTGAAATGCGCGTCTTGACGATCACCACGCCGCCTCGCGATTCTGTTTTTTCGTCAACATCAAAAACTTCGCCGGCAAAATCCCCGATGCGCCGCGCGAAATTGGCAATCAGCAACCGTGCGAACGCTGCCTGCACGCGACCCTGTTCGCCCCCCAGAGATGCCCAGCCAGGCCCAACCGCTGAACGCGCCATGCCATTGAGATCAAAGGCGCGCGAGACCACGGGGCTGAGGCGATTATAGCGCTCCTTCACGGATGCCGACGAGATCTGCTTCAACAGCCCTGCCAACTCGCGATAATAGCTGCGCACCGCATCAACGCCATCCGACGCTGCCGCCGGCCGCACGGCAAAAAAGGCGCCGCCTGCAGCGCCTGCAACAAAAGAAAGGAACTGGCGCCGGGAATTTTGCGAAATCATGTAATCTCCACCAGACGACACCCCTGAGGCCTCGTCGCTTGTCTCGTCATCACCGACGTTGCGGTTCCTCTAACCGTTAAAGAAGGCGGCGGCAAGGAATTCCTGCCACAATTCATGGCAAATTTTACACCCCGATTTCGATTACGAATTTGAATTGGTTTGAAAAGTTTGATCCTGCGCCGCCTTGGCGCGACGAGCCAATTCCCGGGTCTCCAGCCGATGCCAGACGGCCAGACCGGGCAGGCCGAGAAGCAGTTCCGGCACCCGCTTGACCAGCGACATGGCGATCGCGACGTGGGGAGGCAGCCCGAAAACGGCGCAAAGAGCGATGAACCCGCCCTCCTGCACGCCAAGCCCGCCCGGTACCGCAAAGGCCGCCCCGCGGACCGCCTGACCAAGACTTTCGATCACCAGCGCTTCGCCGATCGACACCGGGTAGCCGAGGAAATAAAGGACGATCCACACTTCAATGGCACCAAAAAACCACGTCGCCATGTGCAGCCCCACGCACGCCGCAAGCCGCGCCCGCCGCCTGTAGATATCCTGAATATTGACGTGGAGGTCTGCCACCTGACCGAGCGCCGCCCATTTTTCCTTTTCCGCCAGACGCATCAGCTGGCGCTCCAGCCAGTCGAAGGCGCCAAAGCGCTGGGCGATGAAGAAACCGAAGACACCCGGGATCAGGATCAGCAAACCGATGGCCACGTAGCGCACGATCTCCTGATCCCCGTCGATGACAATCAGGATCGCCAGACCCGCTATGGTAAATGCCAACTGGGTCGCCACCTGGACGAACATGTCGACAACCAGACTGGCCCCTGCCCGCCCGCCGCTGACACCCCAGAACGTCAAAAGCCGCGCGCCGACGATTTCGCCGCCGACCTGCGCTACCGGCAGCAGGGTATTGATCGATTCACGCATCCAGCGCAGCAGCATGCAGATCTGCGGCGCCACCTGATTGGGGCCGAGCACCAGAAACCACCAGGCGCATCCGACCATGGAGATTGCAACGATGCGCGCAACGACCACGAGGCCGACACCAAAGCCCACCTGCCGCACGGCCTCGATGATGTCTCGCCATCCGAAATGCAGCGTGATACCGACAAGCAGCACCAAACCCAGCGCGCCTGCCACAGCAATCAGTCGCATGAACCCTGTCCGTGTCTGAATTTGCGCGCCATTTCAGCGCCGAGGAGCGCAAAACTGCGGCAAGGAAGCCGGCGCGCCTTGTGATCGTTAATGGCGGCGCCGTCAAGCATCGCGACACGCGCACCGCAGTTTGGGATTGCGATCGAGCCTTGAACATATTACCAACCCCCTTCCTCGGTCGCCCTCGGCCGGGTGAGGGGTGCAGCGTCGTCGGGACATTCTTGTCACTGAGACAGCCAGCATGAGGGTGCCAATGAATACGATGCCGCCGAGAGACAATGCCATGACCGAGCACGCGGTCAGCACGACGATCAACGAGATGGCGCCGGGGACGGCGATCGGACCGGTCAGTTCGTTCAATGAGTGGGACCCGCTCGAAGAGGTCATCGTCGGTCGCCTTGAGGGCGCCACCATTCCGTCAAACCACATCACCGTTACATTCAATATCCCGCGCGCGGCGCAACCCTTCTTCCGCTTCGCTGCCGGCTGGCGTTTTCCTGGCTTCATGAAAAAAATCGCGCAGAAGGAGCTTGATGGCTTCATTCGTGTGCTGGAGGTGGAGGGTATCAAGGTCCGGCGCCCCGATATCGTCGACTGGGCGACCAAGTACAAATCGCCGTGGTGGTCCTCGCGCGGCTTCTGCATCGCCTGTCCGCGCGATGGTTTTCTGGTGATCGGCGATGACATCATCGAGACGCCGATGTGCTGGCGCTCACGCTATTTCGAGGGCGAGGCCTATCGCCGCCTGTTCATGGAATACTTCGAAGCTGGCGCCCGCTGGAGTTCGGCTCCCCGTCCGATGCTGAAGGACGATCTTTATAATTACGACTACACCATTCCCGAATATGGCGAGAAGCTGCGCTATACGGTCAATGAGCACGAGCCGGTGTTTGATGCAGCCGATTTCGTGCGGTGTGGGCGCGATCTGTTCGTCACCCCGAGCAATGTGACGAACATGGCCGGGATCAAATGGCTGCAACGCCATTTGGGCGAAACTTACAAAATCCATATCATTGAGAGCCGTTGCCGCCAGCCGATGCATATCGATTCGAGCTTCATGCCGCTGGCGCCTGGCAAGGTCCTGGTCAATCCCGAGTATATCGATGTCGATCGCCTGCCACCCATTCTCAAGAAATGGGATGTGCTGATCGCCCCCAAGCCTGATGAGGTCACGGGCTTCATGTCGAAGATTTCCATGTGCAGCCCGTGGACGAGCATCAACGTCCTGATGCTTGACCACAAGAAGGTGGTGGTCGATGCCTCGCAAAAGACCCTGATCAAGGCGTTCAGGGATTGGGGTTTTGATCCCATCGACATTCCCTTCCTTGCGTATGGGCCATTCGGCGGCGCCTTCCACTGTGCCACCCTTGATGTACGCAGACGCGGCACGCTCCAATCCTATTTCTAGAGCTATCGCAGGGCGGCGGACCACTTGAGCGGCGGTTGAGAACAGAGGTTGATCCTTGAGCACAACAAGCCATCCCGACACCCATCACCGCATGGCCGGCACGGCCCAGGAAGCGCTGCGCGACCAGTTCGTCACGCTTTGGGAGTGGCGGCGTCGAGTAGCCGGCCTTTATGCTGATGTGCGGGCACATGAACATCCAGCGCAGGCGTGGTCCGGGTGGCAGCACGAGCGCGCCGAGCTCTTCCGCAATCATCCTCAAAGCCCGTTGAGCGAAAGCGGCGTTCTGCCAAGCTATTTCGCTTACGATCCGTCCCTTCGCTTCGAAGCAGATTTGACAGCCGCGCCGGCAGACGCTGCCCCGCACTCTTTGCCCGCAGGCAAGGATGGCTCCGTGGCGCTCATCCCCTTCGCCATTACCGGAAACCTCGCAGCCAGGCTCGGCCGCGAGCTGACGCTCTACTGGATCGAAGGTTATGGCGGCGGTGTCTTCCTGCCGTTTCTTGATCGCACCAGCGGCTCATCCACCTATGATGGCGGGCGCTATCTCCTGGATACCATCAAGGGCGCTGATCTCGGGCACAGCAAGGATGGTAAGGTTATTCTTGATTTCAACTTCGCCTATAATCCCTCCTGCGCCTATTCCGATGTCTGGGTTTGTCCGCTCGCTCCGCTGGTGAACCGCCTGCCCGTTGCCATCGAGGCAGGCGAGATGACGCCGCAATTTCTGCCGCGCCCCTTGCGATCATAAGCCACCGCTGCTTGGCCCATCGACGCGTCTCAAACACGTTAAGTTGAACATCCTGCGGGCGCACTCGCATTGGTGCGCGTCTTTGGCCGGTTATCATGAAATAGGCAGTTGTCGCGGGACACGATTTTGTTAAGTTTCAACCGCAAGCGGACCCGCTACGCCACGCCTGCTTCACAAGGGAGACAACTATGCTTCGTATGATTTCGATCGTCTGCGCCCTTCTTCTCGGCGCCTCGTTTGTCTATGCCCAGAGCACGGCCATTGCCGAGCGCAAGGACATCCTCAAAGGCTTCGGCGCTGCCGCCAGAGAGCCCGGCGCGATGTTGAAGGGGGAAGCTGCTTTCGACCTCGCCAAAGTACAGAATTTCCTGAAGGTCTTGCAGGACGGTTCACCGAAACTGAAAGCCCTGTTCCCTGCCGACAGCAAGAGCGGCGGAGAGACCAAGGCGCTTCCGGCCATCTGGGATAACCAGGCCGATTTCTCCGGCCGTTTCGACAAGATGGCGGCTGATGCCAAGGCTGCCGCGGCAGCGATCAAGGACGAGGCAAGCTTCAAGACGGAACTGCCGAAAGTCCTCGGCAATTGCGGCGGCTGCCATCGCCAGTATCGCGCCCAGTAAGCACGTCGTGACAGCGTCATCAGGAACGCTTGATCAGCCCCCGCAGCAGCAGGTCCCGGTCTGGGACCTGCCAACGCGCCTGTTTCACTGGTCGCTGGTTGCCCTCATCCTGTGCGCCTATGTGACAAGCGAATATGCCGAAGCCATTGGCGATCATTTCCTTCTGATCCATCGCCTGAACGGTTTGGCCATTCTGGTCCTTCTCACCTTCCGCGTGCTGTGGGGAGTGCTAGGCGCGCCCACGGCCCGCTTTTCGAGCTTTGTCAGATGGCCGTGGAAGGCGCTCACCTATGCCAGCCATCTGCTGCGCGGTCGTGCGCCTCATTATCTTGGACATAATCCGCTCGGCGCCTGGATGGTCATTGCCCTTTTGCTGGCGGTGGCGGCACAGGCTTTTCTTGGCCTCTTCTCGTCTGATGACACCGGCCTTGCCGCTGGCCCGCTCCACGGGCTGGCGTCGTCCGACACCGTCCAACTGCTCACCCGCTGGCATCATCGCCTGTTCAAGTGGGTCCTTCTGCCGCTGATGGCAATCCACATCCTGGTCAATCTCTTTTACACCCTCATCAAGCGCGACCCGTTGATCCAGGCGATGGTGAGCGGCACCAAGCCGGCGCTGCCCTATGTCGATGCGCCCGCCAACCTGCAAGCCGCCAACGCCGGCCGGCGCGCGCTCGGCTGTCTCGTCGCGGCCATCGTTCTTGTCCTGGGGACAATTTGGGTTCTGTCGGGAAAACTGGTCTGAGGCAGACGCCCGCACCTGATAGATGCTAGGGTCAGGACCCACCCCGCGCGCAATCATCAGCAGCCCCACATCGCCTCACCCGCGCCCATGCGGTGCCAGCAGATCCATATCCGGCCCAGCCGGCACAATGCCCGTCGGATTGATGGTCAGATGGCTCTGGTAGTAATGACACTTGATGTGGTCAAAATCGCAGGTTTCAGCGATACTGGGATGTTGATAAAGATCGCGCAGATAGGCCGAGAGATGGCGATAATCAACAATGCGCCGGCGATTGCATTTGAAATGCCCGACATAGACCGGATCGAAACGGATCAATGTGGTGAAGAGGCGCCAATCCACCTCTGTCAGCTGATCGCCCATCACATAGCGCTGGCGCCCAAGGCGTGTTTCCAGCCAGTCGAGCGTGTCAAAGAGCGGGCCGATCGCCGCGTCATAGGCTGACTGCGTGGTCGCAAAGCCAGCCTTGTAGACGCCGTTATTGACGGTGTCGTAGATGCGCTGGTTGACCTCATCGATGAGCGGACGGAGAGCCTCCGGGTAATACTCTCCGGCTGCTGCCCCAACCTCATCAAAGGCGCTGCCGAACATGCGGATGATTTCAGATGATTCATTATTGACGATGGTCGCAGTCTTCTTGTCCCACAATACCGGCACGGTCACCCGGCCTGAGTACTTGGCGTCGGCCCGCAGATAAACTTCATAAAGCCGCGATGCAGCGTTGACGTCATCGGCGATGACACCCGCCCCAGGCGCAAACGTCCATCCATCCTCGCGCATCAGCCAGTTGACGACCGATAGCGAGATCATACCCTCCAGACGCTTCAACTTGCGGAAGATGAGCGCCCGATGCGCCCACGGGCAGGCCAGGCTGACATAAAGATGGTAGCGCCCCGCTTCGGCCTTGAACCCACCCGAGCCGCTTCCCCCTGGTGCCCCGTCACGTGTCACCCAATGACGAAATTGCGAGGCTTTACGAACAAACGCGCCGTGGCTTGTAACCGTTTCATACCACACATCGCGCCAGCGTCCTTCAACCAACATGCCCATCTTCAGCGCCTCCAGAGCGATTCGTGAAAGCCAGTCAATCCGCCAATCGCAGCCCATTTTTCAGCACGAAAACGAACGCGGACGACGCAGCGTGCGAAGAATTCTGGTGTAAATCCGCGCCCGGGACAATCCGCCGCAGAGCCTTGCCTATCATCGCCGGCAAGGAATGACATTACCAGCATAAATTGTTGAAAACAAACAATAAAATTACCAGAAAAATTGTTGAAGTATTTGATTCGAGATAAAAAATAATAATGAATTATGTATGCCTGCCGGCCTCCATGCATAAATTACATACGTATTTATATGGAGATTACTGGGATGCCAGAACATGAAGATTGAATTAACTTGTATTGTAGGCGCATTCAGCTAAGATAGTTGAAGTGAAATGGGCGTTACTCGTTTCCGGTTCCTGAGTGAGGATTCACCAAAAGCGTGATTAGCTGCTCACTGCGGAGGCCTTGATGATATCGACGTTGATATACTCCAGCACGAGTTGCCTTGTCGGCGATGCCTTCCAGTTCGACCGCGAAATGGAAAAAATCCGCCACGTCGCGGCGCAGCGCAACGAAGAACATGGCATCACCGGGTTTCTGTTCTACTTTGATAACCGCTTTGTGCAGATCCTCGAAGGTGAGTTCGAGGCCGTGACGCACATTTACAGCCGTATTCGGCACGATGAGCGGCATAAAGGCGCGCGCATTATCTGGTTTTCAGAAATCGAAGGGCGTGATTTCAGCAAATGGTCGATGGAATGTTCGATGAATTTCATCGAGCGCAACCATTCCGAATTGAGCGTCAAGCTGAAATTCATCAATCGATTTATTTCTGATACCTCGCAGCAGCCGATCATGCTGCGCGACCTGCTGGTGTCGGTTGCCCTTGAAATGCAGCGCCGCCAGGATTTTCCTAAGCCGCAACTGGTTCCGCTGGCAGCCAATCGTAATACGTCGCGATAAAACCAGGCGGCAGTCGTAATCGCATCAGCATCCGCGCGAGCGGATGTTTTTTTGTGGCACCCACCTCAACCAGGCGAATGTGCCTGCTGTTCCTATTGGCTAGTCCCTTGTCAGGGCAAGCTCTGCGCATTGGCCCTCGACAGCCGGTCACAGGTGGCCGCACGACGACAGCCCGCTGAGCCTCATAACCAACGACACCAAAACACGCCTCGCGCCAGGCCCTGCAGCCCCCATCGTCGCCCCGCTGTCACTGTGGGTCTTGGCCACCCAAGGAAGACCTGATGGCCGACACAGCTGCGCGTACGAGGATCGCGCACAGCCCGGGCGATCTGCATCGTCGGTTTAAGACACGAATGCCAGAAGCATCGTTGCGCAAGCCCGTCATTGTCCTAGAATATGCAATGGGGCGGCGATGACTTCGCCATGTCCTCGATCCTCATAGGCAATCGTGCGAGGCAGGGAATGATGACGACTGCGGCAAGCCCACCCCATCCGGTCGATGACATTCTGCCACTCCCCAAGCTTGCCATGCTCGGCCTCCAGCACGTTCTGGTCATGTATGCCGGCGCGGTCGCTGTTCCGCTCATCATCGGCCGCGCCTTGAAGCTGTCGCCCGAGCAGGTGGCCTTCCTGGTCAATGCCGACCTTTTCTGCTGCGGCATCGTCACTCTCATCCAGTCGCTCGGCATGGGGCGACACATCGGCATCCGCCTGCCGGTGATGATGGGGGTCACCTTTGCTGCCGTCAGCCCGATGATGGCAATGGCCGGCGATCCCGAGCTTGGCGCGCGCGGTATCTTCGGCGCGGTCATTGCAGCGGGCATCTTCACGATGCTCGTCGCGCCCTTCATCGGCAGACTCCTGCCGCTCTTTCCGCCCATCGTCACCGGCACCATCATTCTCATGATCGGCATCTCGCTGATGCGCGTTGGCGTCAACTGGGCAGCCGGCGCACCGGCCTCGTCACTCCCGGGATATGGCGATCTCACCCACCTCGCCATGGCGGCTTTTGTCATGATGGTGATCTTGCTGATCACGCGCTGCGCACGCGGCTTCCTGAGCAATGTGTCCGTGCTCGTCGGCATCGTCATCGGCTGCGCCGTTGCTTTCGGCATTGGCAAGATGAGTTTTGCGAAAGTCGCCACTGCCGACTGGTTCGGCCTGATCTATCCCTTCGCTTTCGGCGTGCCGAAATTCGATCTTATCGCCGCGCTCACCATGTCGCTGGTCATGATCGTGGTCATGATTGAGTCATCGGGCATGTTCCTGGCGCTCGGCGATATCACCGGCCGAGCGGTGAAGCGTGATGACCTGACGCGTGGTTTGCGGGTTGACGGGCTTGGGACCCTTATCGGCGGCTTGTTCAACACCTTCCCCTACACGTCGTTTTCGCAAAACGTCGGGCTGGTAGGTGTCACCGGTATCCGCAGCCGCTATGTCTGCGCGGCAGGTGGCCTGCTGATGATCCTCATGGGGCTGGTGCCGAAACTGGGCGCACTCGTTGAATCGGTGCCACTCTTCGTGCTGGGAGGTGCTGGCATCGTCATGTTCGGAATGGTGGCGGCAACCGGCATCCGTATCCTGTCAGCCGTCGATTACACCGCCAACCGCCATAACCTCTACATCCTCGCCGTGTCGACGGGGTTTGGCCTGATCCCGCTGGTCGCTCCCGACTTCTTCAGGAACATGCCCAAGGAACTCGCGCCGCTCCTGCATTCGGGCATCCTGCTATCGGCGATTTCAGCGCTTGCCCTCAACCTGTTTTTCAATGGCTGGCGAGCGGGCGATGAAGCAGAAGAGGAGATGAAGCATGCAGCCGCCCAGTCCGAGGGCGGACATTAAAGGCTGGCGCCCGCGCGCGCGCCTGATCATTTCTCCAGCACCACAACGATCTCGGCAAAGCCAAGGTGCTTTGCGTGTTCCAGGGGCGTCACGCCATTACGATCGCCCAGCGATCTGTTCGCACCTGCCTTGACCAGATGCTCGACCGTACGGCGATGACGCGCACCACCATTTCCCAGAATGACCGCCTCAATCAGCGCCGTCCATCCGAGATTGTTGACGTGATCCAACGGCGCGCCGGCTGCGATCAGGAGGCGCACCACCTCGTCATGCCCAAGGTGAGCAGCTGCAATCAACGCCGTGCCGCGATAGGGGCTTGTGACATTGGTGGCGCGATTGCCAAGCGCAAGTGCCGTCGTGAGCGTCTCGACATCGTCAGCCACTGCAGCAATCGTCACCGCATCATAGGCCTGGGCTTCAAGCGCGTTGGCATCAGCACCATGGCGAACCAATATCGTCATCGTCTGGGCCTGACGCCGGTAGGCCGCAACATGAAAAGGGGTGCGCCCCTTGGCATCGCGCGCATTGACATCGGCGCCGGTGGCAAGTGCCGATTGAAGCATCCTGATGTCGCCACCAGCCGCAGCCTTGTGAAGACCATCATAGGCTGCCAATTCGCTTGGCGTTGGCGGGATCTGGGCATTGGCGTGCGAGAGCAGTGTCACGAGGACCAAACCGCTCATTGCCACAAGAGTTCGCATGTTCATGTGAGTATGGCTGCCCCCATCTGAGCCGGGCGCACCCTCAACCTGCCCGGACCGTCAGCTTATCATCGATTGCACCGGGCAAGCCACTGACAACCGCCGCGAGATCAGGCAACGATCGGGGCAATCAGCTCACTCCAAGTCCAGAACCTCGTCGCGCGCTGCGTCAACGGAGTCTATCGCCCTGCCTGCAACCTTGGAAAAACTGGTGGGCGATGTAGGGCTCGAACCTACGACCCGGTGATTAAGAGTCACCTGCTCTACCAACTGAGCTAATCGCCCCCAACAAAAGCGGCCAGTAATGACAGGCCGCCCGTCAAGGAGGGAGGTCGATAACAGAAGGCGTCTGCTCTGTCGAGGGGTGTGATCGCACCGCACAAACGCAGCTGACGCCCTGCGCTGCGGAAATATCTCTAACTGACGTTACCCGGCCACAGCCACGCAGCCCCACGTACCCCGCTTGCGTCTCCATGCACGGGTGGAACGATGGGCGTCCAGCATTCATCGGAAAAGACATAGGGCTTCATCAAGGACGGCACGTCCTCATAGAGCCGCTGCACCTTGCCCATGCCACCTCCCAGCACGATGACATCGGGATCCAGCACATTGACAATATGGGCAAGCGCGCGCGCCAGCCGGTCCGTATATCGCAGGTAGCTTGCAACCGCCTGCGCTTCACCCTCCTCCATGGCTGCAATCACCTCAGCGGGCAAAAGTCTGACCCCGCTATGGCGCCAATGGTCATCGGCAAAGGCTGGTCCCGACACCCAGGCTTCGATACAGCCGCGCTTGCCGCAATAACAGGCCGGCTTCTCATCAAGTTCGCCATGGCTCACCCATGGCAGCGGATTATGGCCCCATTCACCCGAGATACGCTGAAAGCCGGCAAGTGTGCGCCCGCCAACGCTGATGCCGCTGCCAGCGCCCGTCCCCAGGATGACACCGAAAACGACATCCTTGCCGGCACCCGCGCCGTCGGTGGCCTCCGAGCGCACGAAGCATTTGGCGTCGTTATCAAGGCGCACCTGGCGTTGCAGAGCGGCGGCAAGATCCACATCGAAGGCATGGCCGATCAGCTCGGTCGTATTGGCATTCTTGACGAGGCCGGTCGCAGGCGAAATGGCGCCGGGAATGCCGACGCCCACTTGCGCCGGGCCACCACCTCCAGCATCCTGTTCAAGCCTGCCAACCAGCGCAGCGATGGCCGCGATAATCGCCTCATAACTGCCGCGCGGCGTCGTGACACGTTCACGCGCAAGCACGCCGCCGGCCGGTGACAAGGCGATGCCTTCGATCTTTGTCCCGCCAAGATCAATCCCGATCCGCATCGCTACCAAGCCTGTTCGCCACCTTGGTCAACAACAACCACGGCACAAGCCTGCTAACCAAGCCGCTGCATCCTTGTCCAGCGCCGATATCATCCCGGCGCTGCACCCTGGGTGGCGGTATAGACGGCATAGAGCGACTGGCTCGCCGCCATGAACAGGCGGTTGCGCTTCGGCCCGCCGAAGCACACATTGCCGCAGATTTCCGGCAGGCGGATGCGCCCCAGAAGCTTGCCCTCCGGGCTCCACACTGTCACACCGGAATAGCCAACCGCGCGCCCGGCATTGCTCGAGCACCACAGATTGCCTTCGACATCAGCGCGCACCCCGTCGGGGCCGCATTTGACGCCGTCGATCATAAAGTCCGAAAAGAGTTTCTGGTTCGACAGCTTGTTGTCGCTGCCGACATCGAAGACATGCATGTCCCCCTTGCCGCCCGGCCCGCTATCGCCTGGCCCCTTGCCGGTACTGGCAACGTAGAGCTTCTTGAAATCGGGTGAAAAGCACAGGCCGTTGGGGTCTGGCACTTGCGCCTCGCTGATCACCATGTCGACCCGGCCCGACGGATCAATACGGTAGCAATTGGTAGGCAATTCGCGCCTGGCAGGGCCGATCTCGGCTGCCTGGCCAAGACGGTTTTTCAAACGCCCATTGCTGTTGCTCGGACCGCCCGCCGCATCCGGCGCACCCTCATAGAGCTGCCCGCCATAAGGCGGATCGGTGAACCAATAGCTGCCATCGGGATGGGGCACCACATCGTTGGGTGAATTAAGCCGCTTGCCGTTGAAACTGTCAGCCAGCACCGTCACCGACCCGTCCAGTTCGTAGCGCACAACGCGTCGGGTCAGATGCTCGCACGATAATTGCCGGCCCTGGAAATCGAAGGAATTGCCATTGCTGTTATTGGACGGAAGGCGAAATACGCTGACCCGGCCATTATCCTCGATCCATCGCATCTGCCGGTTATTGGGAATGTCGCTCCACACCAGATAACGCCCCTGCGCATTCCATGCCGGTCCTTCCGCCCATAATGCACCTGTCCATAAGCGCTGGATCGGCGCGTTGGGCTGCGCCAGCCCGTTGAAGGACGGATCAACGGCAATGACATCGGGGTCCCAGAAATAGGTCGTCGGCGCGCCATTGGGGCTGAAATCACGCGGCGGACTGGTGATCGTGCTGGGCGGCCCGGGCGGTGTCTGCGCCTGCAGGCCGCTCACACCAAGAGCAACCAACCCGGCTCCAGCCCCGACAGCCTTGAGCGCCGAGCGCCGCGAGTGGATTGTATCTGCGGCGGACGGCTTATCAGTGAATTTCGCATTATTTTCTGTTCTTTTTGTCATCTGATCCTCCCGGGTTCGACCAATGGGCGAAACGCCTTGGCCTGGTGGCAAGTTCACTTGCCGAGCCCCGATGCGGCCCCGCGCGCAGCTTGGCACGAACGCAGGAGCAGATGGAGAAGCAGCGCTGACCTATCTGGCGCATGGCAGCGCTGCGCCGGTAACAATGAGGGAAGGTCAGCAGCAGCGTGTCAGCGCACAGCCGCAACGGCATGAACCGGCTCCCGAGCAGAGCCAGGTCATGCCGCGTTTTTTCTGCGACCTATTCTGCCGCAGTGGCGTGCAGCCGGTCGCGTTTCTGCATCAGCTTGTTGAGGGCGCCAAGATAGGCTTTCGCGGATGCCACCAGCGTGTCGGGGTGCGCGGCCTTCGCGGTTACCGCTTTGCCGGCCTCGGCAAGCCGCACCGACACTTCGGCTTGCGCGTCCGTTCCCTCCGTCACCGCATGCACCTGATAAAGCTCCAGCATCGCCTCATGCGGGACGATCGCCTTGATCGCGTTGAAACAGGCATCAACCGGACCATTGCCCTGCGACTGAACGGTTTTGTGGACCCCGTCAATTTCAAGCGTCAGCGTCGCTACCTGCGGCCCCAGCGTTCCAGCCACCACCAGCAGCGACAGCACCTTCATGCGGTCGGTGGCGGTAGCGATCTTCTCATCGACGAGCGCTTCGATATCCTCGTCGTAAACGTGCTTTTTCTGGTCAGCCAGCGCCTTGAAGCGGTTGAAGGCGTCCTCGAATTCGTTGTCGGACAGCTCATAGCCAAGCCCCTTCAGCTTGTCGCGGAAGGCGTTGCGACCGGAATGCTTGCCCATCACCAGCGACGTCTTGGCTACACCCACCGTTTCAGGGGTCATGATCTCATAGGTTTGCGTGTGCTTCAGCATGCCGTCCTGATGGATACCGCTTTCATGGGCAAACGCGTTGCGGCCGACGATCGCCTTGTTGTACTGCACGGGAAACGACGTGACGGCGGACACCAGCTTGGAAGCGCGTGTCAACATCTCGCTCCTGATCCCTGTTTCAAAAGGGAAAATGTCGCCACGTACTTTCAACGCCATTACCACTTCTTCAAGCGCTGCATTACCTGCCCGCTCGCCGATGCCGTTGATGGTGCATTCAATCTGCCGCGCCCCTCCTTCGAGACCCGCGACCGAATTGGCCACCGCCATGCCCAGATCATTGTGGCAATGGACGGAGAAGACAGCCTTGTCAGCGTTGGGCACGCGTTCGCGCACCATCCGGAAAAGGGCGCGGTATTCGTCCGGCGCCGTGTAGCCAACGGTATCGGGAATATTGATGGTCGTGGCGCCCGCTTTGATGGCAGCTTCCACGCACCGGCACAGGAAATCGTGCTCGGTACGGGTACCATCCTCTGCCGACCATTCAACATCGGCCACCAGATTGCGGGCGCGAGTGACGGACGCAATCACCATTTCCAGCACTTCGTCCGGCTCTTTCTGAAGTTTGTATTTCATATGCACCGGCGAGGTGGAGAGGAAGGTGTGAATGCGCGGGCGCCTTGCCTTGCGCACCGCCTCGCCCGCCCGCTCGATATCCTTGACGCCGGCACGCGCGAGCCCCGCAACAACCGCGTTCTTGACCCGCGAGGCAATCATCGACACCGCCTCGAAATCACCATTCGAGGCGATCGGAAATCCTGCTTCGATGATATCAACCCCCATCTCGTCGAGGAGATCGGCGACCTGGAGCTTTTCCTCCAGTGTCATGGTCGCGCCGGGGCACTGCTCGCCATCGCGCAAAGTGGTGTCGAAAATGACAACGCGGTCTTTGCTGTTCACAGATTTAGATGCGGACATGATCTGATCCTTCGCCATGGGCGCTGACCCTGTCGGTCGCGCCCCTTGTTCAACTGCATGGATGAAACTGACTACGCGGGGTTTGGCCAGGTGCTCCCCTGAGAGCCCAGGCAACAGCCCGGACGGCCCTCAGGGGCTGATAAGGCGAAGGAGGGCAAGAAGCGAGGGGCGCGCCGCGCGCGAGGCAATGCTGCGCTGTGGGGCGAAGGCCCCTTCCCGCTGCGCTGTCTGGTATGCCGCCCAAATCAATCGACTGCTCCGTGCCCGGAAAAAACCGGGGAACTCCAATCCTCGTTTCTTTTGGTAAACGAGACGTGAAGCGCTGGCAAGACAGCCTCAGGGCAAATTACCGACACCCGCCCTTGCCTCACCCCATCGATTTTCGCATTCTCTGTCAATCGGGCTTGGTTATTCACGAACAGCAGGGACGGTTGTTATGCGTGTTTGGTTGATCGCGGCTTTACTTCCTGCCTTCGCGACGCTGTCGCTGCTGGGCGCGACGCGCGCATCTGCTGACAATTGCAGCGAACGGGCGGAGCGTATGCGAGCTGCGATCCAGATTGACGTGCGCAAGCGCCAGATCGCCGAGGGCGTGGCCAAAGACCTTCTGCCCCAGGTTGAAAAGGCCGAAGCCTTGTGCAAGGGCGGCAAGGTCAGCGATGGTGAGAAGGCACTTGACGCCATTACCAGAAAGTTCGGCTATCGTTAGCGCATGCTGCGGAAAAGTGACCACCGGTTTTTCGTTGTAGCAGCGACGACGCCGTCCCGGGCATCAGCACCACAGCGTCCCTTCGCTGAAGCGCACGGCGTAGCCGCCGATGCGCGCCCCCGTCAGGCGCCCCGCTGCAATCTCCACCTCAAGAGTGATGAGGCTTGCCCGCCCCATCTCGATTCCCTGTTCGATGGGCACAACATGACGGCCATCGGTGAGACCGTCGAAACGCACCACAACGCCAGCGAACGCCGCCGCAGCTGATCCTGTCGCCGGATCCTCGGCGATGCCGCCGAACGGGAAGAACATCCTCCCGCGATAGGCATGCTCGGTCGGCATGTCGAGCGGCGTATAGATATAGGCGCCGTCGCGGCCAAAAGCCTCCAGCCAGTTACCACTGACCGCATGCGCCCGATGCAGCGCGTCACGGTCGCGCACGGGGACAAAGGTGTAGGGAACGCCCGCCGTGTAACAGGTCGGCTTATGGTTGGCAGCGCCAATATCGGAGGGCAGGAGCCCAAGGGCAGCCGCCAGCTTCTCGCGCGAGGGCGGCTTGCCATTTTCATGCGGCAGCGCGGGAACATCGAATTCGCCATAGCTGGCCTTGCCCGGTTCAGTGCGTACCGCGCAGCGCACCGGGCCGACCTCTTCCTCAAGGACCAGGAGCGAATTATTGGCCTGGTCAGTCCCGAATTTGAGCTCGGCGAGGCAAATGGCGGTGCCAACCGTCGGATGACCAGCGAAAGGCAATTCGCGCACCGGGGTGAAAATGCGGATGCGCGCTGTATGCGTCGGGCTGCGCGCTGCCATGACGAAGACCGTTTCCGGCAGGCTGAACTCGCGGGCAATCGCCTGCATCTTTGCCGCATCGATGCCGTCAGCATCGAGGACAATCGCCAGCGGATTTCCCGTCAGGCCTTTTTGCGTAAAGACATCAAAAGTGTGAAAGGCATATCGTTTCATGAATGGTCCGTTGCGGCTTGCCACGCGGCTCGGTTCTGACACACCTTTCGGCTATAGCTGTCGACAGCGCAAGTGAACAGACGGAACAGAACAGACCGAACATGATCAGGCGGCGATGACACCCCGTCTCAAGCCGGCAGAACCGCCTCAAGATAAGGCATCAGAAAGGGCGGCATGTCGAGCCCGACACAATCGCGTCTGGTCGAGACAAGGCGCACGGCGTCGAGCTCCGGCTTCTCCTGCGTCGCCAAATGCGATTCGATACTGGCAAGCAGGGCTTCTGCCGAGCGGCGCAGAACGATCTCGCGAAACATGGCAAGCCGCCCGCGCGTGAAGACGAGGGTCCAGGTGGGCGCCACCATGCGACGCAGCACTTTAAGGCCGATCTCTTCAACCAGCTCGCGCGACATGTTGCCGGCAAGATCGATGCGTCCATCGTCAAGAACGTCGATACTGTCGATGGATCCCGCCGGCATGTACCAGCTGCCGGCATTCACCGTCCACGGCGCCATCCTCCCCAGCAGGATACCGCCGCCAACCGGTCGCACCACCGGCATGGCAAAGGCATTGTAGCCCGGGCTGGAATAGCCGTGAGCGCGCCAGTGCAGATATGCGGCATACGTCGTTTCATGACAGGCGCCGTGCAAAATGCCGTCGGCGAGTTGCCATTTGTCGAGAATATAGAACGGGCCATTGAAAAGATCGGGATTCGTCGCCTGCTCCTGCGCAAAGAAGGCAGCAATCTCCTCCTCGTGGTCCTGCGCATGTTGCCATTCGCCGGTGACCACAACGAGTTCGACCTGATGGGCAGGCGCTACAAGATTATCTGTCAATAAGACATTTGCTCCTCAGGCGCCTGTGCGTCCTCACAATTTGACGATACCGGGCGCTTTTTCGATGAACGTGGAATCAAACGTACGCTTCAGATCGAAGCTCGCAGCTTTCAGTTCTTTATCGAACGGAACCAGCATATCACGCGCTGATGCCATTCCGGCTTCGGACACTATGCCGCTGCGAGAATACATTGAGAGCGATTTGCGCACGGCTTCGAGGTAAAGCTCCTTGTCACCCAGATAGAACTCTTCAGGTACTGTTGCTGAAACTGCGTCCGGCGTCGCTTTCTCCAGCCATTTCAATGCTTTATAAAACGCATTGACGATTGCCTGCGTGGTGTTGGGATTCTTCTGCGCAAAGTCCTGGCGAAGATAGACGACAGCTGCAGGATTGGCGCCACCGAAAATGGCGCGCGTTCCTTCTTCCGACCTGGTGTCGGCAAGGACGCTGATGGCCTTGTCAAGTTCAAGCCGGGTGATGACCGGCTCAAGGTGCGAAATCGCATCGATGCCGCCCTGCCTCATCGCAGCCACTGCGGAGGCTCCTCCGCCGACCCCGATAAAGGAGACGTCTTCCGGCTGCACGCCATCGCGGGCAAGCAGGAAATTGGCAAAGAAATTTGTTGACGATCCGGGCGCTGTGACGCCGATCTTCATCCCCTTGAGATCACCGGGCTTTTTCACCTTGTCGGCAAGACTGGCGCGGACCGCCAGCACGATGCCCGGGAAGCGCCCGAGTTCGGTTACGGCACGAATATCCTGCCCGCGCGCCTGCATGCGGATCGTGTGCTCATAAGCACCCGTCACGACATCAACCGATCCACCAACAAGCGCTTGCAGGGATTGCGAGCCGCCGCCGAAATCGTTGATCTCGACGTTAAGCCCCTGTTCCTTGAAATATCCCCGCCGCTCGGCAATCGTCAGCGGCAGGTAATAGAGCAGCGCCTTGCCGCCGACGCCAAGTTTGACGTCCTTGCGCTCCAGCGTCCCTTGCGCCCGCACGATAAACGGCGCAGCCAACGCGCCAATTCCGCCTATTACAACCGCACGACGATCAAACGACATAGTCATCTCCCTTTTCCAATGGTTCCGTTTGTCCGGAACTCATGCAAAAAACATAACCCCTCAGGCAGTCGTCGCCGCCTGCGGCCGCCAGACCAGCAGCCGCTCCTCGACCCATCCGACGAGAGCGTCGATGATGAGTACGACGATTGCAAGCACCACCATCCCGGCAAAAACACCTGTGACATCGAAAACCGATTCGGCCTGATGAATGCGGTAACCGAGCCCGGCGGCCGAACCGAGATATTCGCCAACCACGGCACCCACCAGCGCAAAGCCGACCGATGTGTGCAGGGATGAAAACATCCACGACAGCGCCGAGGGAAGATAGACGTGACGAAACAGCTCGCGCTCCTTCATCCCTAGC
>FRDC01004764.1_pt1 | contig 83887 bp, 95 predicted proteins | sample 1106171 | NCBI WGS metagenome assembly FRDC01 (sample SAMEA3930566, study PRJEB13176) | freshwater metagenome | biome: Drinking water system; feature: drinking water; material: water | place: Singapore | collected 2014-12-20 | reverse complement strand
TTTCATCTTCTTTATGATTTGCGAACGTTTGGAAACGTTCCAGTCGCAATGCCGGATGCTTACTGGAGATTCATGCCGGAAGTGATTGGCACCCTCTTCTTTGGACTCTTGGGAGTCTCGGCGTGGCTCAAGTTTCAGGAAGAAAAACAATCTCAATTACGGTGGAATTTTTTTAAGCGGGGCGTCCGCCTATTTTTGATTGCGCTCACCATCACTGCGGCTACGGGCTACTTCATCCCCAAGTTTACGATCTATTTCGGCGTGCTTCACTGCATTTCTGTGTCCCTCATGCTCCTCTATCCATTTCTTCGGTTTGGAAACCTCAACCTGACATTAGGAGTAATCGTCATCGGGGCGACCTTCTTCCTGCAGCAGTATAGATTTTCCTTTCCATGGCTCATGTGGATTGGATTTCAGCCGGAGAAAGGAACAGGGGGAGATTGGTATCCCCTCATTCCATGGTTTGGGGTCGTCCTTTTAGGAATAGAGCTCGGAAGACGTCTGTATCCGACATCGGATGTCCGAGGACCTTGGTCTCCTCTTGCCGCTCAACAGCAGCTGATCTTCGTTTTTCTCGCCTTTCTGGGGCGTCACTCACTCGTCATCTATCTCATTCATCAACCTATTTTTATCGGTTCAATTATCGCTTTTCAGAGAGTCTTCCGATGACGAGGCACCACGTTTCGTCGATTCGAACCGATGAAACATTCATTCACCAAAGAGCGAATCTAGTCATGAAGGGAAAGTGCCATTATTCTAAACGATCAAAATTTTTCTAAGTAAAGGAAACACCACCGTTTGAACTTCATTCATCAAGATCTATCGCCTGAGGCCGGACCAGGGGAAGGCGCCCTAGAGGGCAAAGAAATCAAATCAGCGCTGCGTGCGATTTTGTGGAAAGTTGTTGGGGCCTTTCTAATTCTTTCCATTTTTGGAACGGTGATTTACTTTTCGAGCGACCTGAACTCGGCCGACATCGTGGGCAGCCTTGAAAAGCTGACACTGCCTACGCTGATGACCAGTTTGGCGCTTGGGATGCTTCAGGTGGTTTTTCAAGCGGCGCGTCTTTGGATTCTTCTTCCAAACAAGCTTGAGATCCGATTTATAAATTGCTTTCAAATATTTATTGGGGGACAGGTTGTTAATCAACTCTTGCCCGCCCGAGCAGGTGATTTACTCAAGGTAAACTGGCTTAAGAGTGCGGGCAACAGGACGCCCTCTGAAAGAGTTCGTGCCTCCGAGATCTTAGGAAGCGTCTTCATCGCCGATAAGGCAATCGATGTTTTGGCCCTAATGATTTGCATTTCTCTCCTGGCGCCCAGCTGGCTTTCTGAGCTCGGTGGTTCAGAGAGATTTTTGACCCTCCTACATCTGGAGCTGGAAGAGGTCTTTTTGGGAATAGGAGGGGTTTCGGTTCTATTCCTTTTTCTGTGGAAGACATTTGGGAATCGGTTGAAATCCGTTCTAGATGGACTTTTTCAGGGTGCGAGTCAGGTTCTTGAACCTAAGCGCTTTTTCTTGGCTCTTGGGCTTGCCATAGGCGCATGGCTTACTGAAGCATGGATCCTCAGGCAACTTACGCAAGCGCTCAGCTATCCCTTGGCTATCCCACAAGCCATATTGGCATTGGGGATTCTCAACATCGGGATCGCTGTTCCAGTTTCCTTTGCCAACATGGGCGCATTCGAAGGTGCTCTGGCCTTTGGTTTAAGCCGTTCTGAAATTCCCTTAACCGTTGCCATCGCCGTCGGGGCGACCTACCACGCGATTCAGATTCTGGCGGTGATACTGCCTGCGTGTGGTTTCCTTTTCAAAAAGAGGTGGTGGAAAACGCCGATTCAATCAGAACCGAGCTTAGGAAGGAGATTCTCGGTACTGGAGAGAGATAAGAACCGAGCCATTCGATACTACGAGGCTCGAAGCGCTAATTATTCCGATTCAGTTGCTCACGGGCCACTCTATTGGCTCAGGCAGCGTGAGAGCCGAGCCGTTCTGTCCTTTCTAAACCTTGAAAATAGCGGAGGTCTTACGTTCCTAGACGTAGGTTGCGGCGACGGAAAGTATTCTCTTCTTGCCAAGAGTGCTGGACTCAAAGTTTCCGCGATGGATATTTGCCCAGGAATGATTTCCCGGCTTTGCGGTAAAGTGGATCGGACTTGGGTGGACGACATTGAATCTTATTCTCCTTCCGCAACTTACGACCTCGTACTTTGCTCGGGAGTGCTTGATTTTGTCCTAGATCCTCCATCTGCTTTTGAGAAGCTTTGCAAATCGGTTGCGCCGGGAGGGAGGCTCGTCATTCTCGTTCCCTTTAGAGGGGTAAGCGGGCTTCTTTACCGCTTCGAAAAGGGAATCTCTGGATTTCGGGTGAATCTCTTTTCCCGCGAGGAACTCGAGCTTTGGGCCAAAACGCATGGGCTAAGACTAATCGGTTCGACTCGTCCTTTACCCACGAATCTTGTCATGGGTTTTGAGCGCCCTTCGCTTGTTAGGTCGCCAAAGGAGTTGGCGCGCTCTGATTCTCGCTGAAGGTGTCCAAACTCTGAACATCCGGCAGGGTTTCAAAAGTGGAGTTCTGGATCGGCTCAACCACTACAAAGCCTTGCTTGGGAGATGGAGAAACAGGAAGCTTCCCATGAAAAAGATCCGCGATGAATGCTACCTCTTGATGGTAGCAGAATACCGAAGAATCCTTCCCAACGATGGAAGCAGTATCCAAGAATAAAGGGATCTCGGTGAGTAAGTATCTCACAGCAGAACTCAATGCCTCGCGACTGAGCGTTTGCGTATCTGGAACTCGTTTTTCTAAAACCCAGCGTGACGCTTCAAGGCAAACCTGATGGAACGACAGGTCCTTCTCAAAGGTCTCTAAAATCGTTGCATGCAGGCTTGTATAAGCTTCATTAGCACTCAACTTTTCCCAATTGAGAATCATCGCGTACGCATCCAGGCTTGGATATCCGATGTTACTCAGGGCCCGGTGAATCTTGTTATGAAGGTACTGTGCTTGGCGCCTTGCTTTCCAGGCCGCCTTCTCCGGGCTGTAGCCTAAAGCTTCGAGAGTGTAAGCCGATGGAATGTCGGGAACAAAGAAATGCATCGTATCAAATTCTTTCTTTCCCCATGAAGCAAGCTCCTGAATCCTCGCCTCTGAAAAGTAGCTATTAAATGGGCTAATGCCGAAACAAACGTGCGCGCCAAAATTCAGATTTTTTGCACAATTTTCAGTCACAGGCTTCATGAGCATATAAACCTTCTTCCTTGAATATTTAGAATTTATACCTCGGTCGGCTAACTATCAATGCATAGAACGCTGGCGGCGCGATCTCGATGTCTTGTCTCACTAGAACCATGCGCGCACGCCTCCGACCAGGGCAAGTCCTGAGACTTCAGGTCCGCCAGATTGCTGGAACTGAGCCTCCTCTCCAAACTGGGTATTCCACGTAAGCCCTACGTACGGGGCAACCTCCCTTCGAAACTCATATCGAAGCCTGAGCCCTAGCGAGAGGTCGTTGAACCCTGAGCCGACTCCAAATTCCTCGACTTCCTGGATGGCGGCATTGGTTTCAATTCTCAATTGCATGATCGTACGCTGAGTCAGGAGAAAGTCTTGCGAAGCGGTGAACCGGGCTGAAATATCACCTTTTTGACTGACGAAAAGCGCGGGCTCAACTTCAAAGGAATAGGGAGCAAGGCCTTCAAGGGAAAGCACGCCTTGAAAACGAGAGGCCTGGCGACCCTGTCCCCACAGTCGTTCATGTGCGATCCCAGCTTGAAGGTCAAAGAACGCGGAGATCATTCGGCCATAGAGAAGTTCAATATCCCCAATGCCACCGTCACTCAGACGCCCGCGCTGGGTGCCCTCGCTTCTTAACCAGATTCGATGGTAATCGCCGCCCACCCATCCTAAAAGATCCCACTCCAAAGCGCCTGCGGTTCCACTTGGATTGTATTCGAGCAGATCGGCCAGGAAAAAACTGTGGATCTCATTATCCATCACTGGACTTGGCCAATCCTCAGGGCGTTCGAGACTGAGGTGGCTGCCAGAGTTACTGTTCATTCCTGAATTCGTCTCCGATTGCGCTAGCGACTGGGGCGGATGGGTGGTGAACGATAGTAAGAGCGCAAGAAAGAGAAGGAACTTGGACCCACAAATCCTTCTCATGAGTGACTTCCGCCCTTCTCACCGACGACCTGCACGATGCGAAACATCCCCGCTTCCATGTGGAAATGCATATGGCAGTGAAACGCCCACCCTCCTGGAGGTGCGTCTACGGTAATCGCCAGCGACACTCGCTCGGCAGGCTTAACGATGATCGTATGTTTGGCAGGTAGATGTTTACCCTGGCCATTTTCCAGATACATATACATCCCATGAAGATGCATCGGGTGCTCCATCATGGTGTCGTTGACCATCGTAAGCCTAAGACGCTCCCCATATCGAAAGACTATGGGATCCGGAGCTTCGGAGAACTTCTTGCCGTCAAGTCCCCAGACAAAGCGATCCATATTTCCAGTCAGATGAAGCTCGATTTCGCGAGAGGGCTCTCTTTGATCTTCGTTGCGGTTTGCGCTTTCTAAGTCCGTATAAACCAGCACCCGCCAGCCGTCTTGTCCAAGACCTGTGCCTGGCTCATGAAGCCTGCTCCTCGTTTCCATGGGAGTCATCGAGTTTCCGGGTCCATGAGTGTCAGGCCCATGCACTACGGGCTTTTCTCCCGGAATAGGAGATTTCTTCTCAGGAGATCCCACCAGCATCTTGTGGCCCTGGTGCGACTTCTGATCTCCGTGACCGTTAGCACCCATTTTCGACATATCCATTCCGGACATCTCGTGTTTTTTGGAACCTTCTTTTTTCTCTTCTGATTCGTGCTCCATGCCGGGCATATTCGACATCCCGGCATCATCCATCTTCATGCCGCCGCCATGGTCTCCATGCATGGACATTCCCATATCAGCCATGCTGCGAACCACGCGCTTTCTTCTTTCGGGCGTGGCACCCTTCATTCCGGCGCGAGGAGCAAGCGTTCCCATGACAAAGCCACTTCGGTCCATGCTTTCAGCAAACACGCTATAGGCCCGCTCGTCGCTCACTTCGACAATTACGTCGTACGTTTCCCCAGGAGAGATCCGGAACTCATCGACCACAACGGGTTTCACGTTTTGCCCGTCAGTCTGAACAACCGTGAGTTTCAACCCAGGAATTCTCACATCAAAAATGGTCATCGCGGCGCCGTCAATGAACCTCAGGCGAATCCGCTCCCCTTTTTTAAAGAGGCCTACCCAATTGCCAGAAGTCGGAAGTCCATTCATGAGATAGCTATAAGTGGATGCCGTGATATCTAAAAGATCGGTCGGGTCCATTCTCATTTTGGACCACTCAAAGCGGTCAGAGATTGCGCCACCGAGACCCATCTTTTTTGCGTCACGGATGAATTCTCCCAAGTCGCGCTTCTGATAATTGAAATAGCCCGCATCGCTTTTGAGCTTCTTCATCAAGGTCATCGGGTGAAGATCGGTCCAATCGGAAAGAAGAATCACGTACTCGCGATCGTAGCGAAAAGGATCAGGCTTGATAGGATCAATGATGAGAGGGCCGTACATCCCTTGCTGAAGCTGACCCCCTGAATGGCTGTGATACCAATACGTGCCACTTTGACGGAGTGGGAAACGATAACTGAAAGTTTCACCGGGCTTGATTCCAGCAAAGCTTACGCCAGGAACCCCGTCCATGGATGGTGGAAGTAGGATCCCGTGCCAATGGATGGATGTAGGTTCATCCAGTTTATTAGTGACTTTAATAGTTGCGTGTCCTCCCTCGCGGAATCTTAGGAGAGGACCTGGAATGGTTGCGTTGATGGTCACGGAATGCGCTGATCTCTCATCCACTTGAATGGATGCGGTCTTTATCAAAAGCTCATAGAGCGCGTCTTTCGCCACTGCCGGAGAGCTGGCCTCGAGAGAAGAAGCTTTTCCTGGCGAGAGAATGTCGGCGAGTGCGTATACGGGTAAGAGAGATTTTAGCGCGGCGAGAAGGCCCAGCTCGAAACCGGATCTTAAGATTTCTCGCCTAGAAAAATTGCGCTCATCACTCAAGTGAAATACCTGCGGACTAGATTCATGGACTTGTTTCACTTGGAGTGACCCCCGTTGCCCGAGCTGCATTCGCACCGATTTCAGCTCGGCCTGAGTCTGCAATTTCTATGCGTTTTTTGGTAAACCTGCGACCGAAATAGTCACGTTCAAGTCAAGTCATGTCTCTCTGATTCCTTCATTCACCATGATGCAGGCGACGCAGCGAGAAAAGGTGGTGGCGCGGCGCTTCACCATACGGGACTCGAAAATATTTCCTCCCGCAGGTCACAAACACGATGCCTCGTTCGTAAAGATAGGTGGAGAGACTGATATGGGAAAAGGCCTTAAACTACTCGCGATCATAGTTGCCTTCTTACTGGGATCTATGAGCACGGCTTTTTCATTTGCGGTAGACGCTCACGCAGCGATGAAGTCCCCGGGGCAGAGCGAAATTTCTCATGCAGCTAGTCCGACGAGCCAAGATTGCCATGGATCGCCTTCTTCTTCTTCTCAACCAAACTCAAGCGAACACCCCGATTCTTCTTCTCATTCTCAGAGTTGTTTAATTCATTGCCATTTGAATCAAGCTCTACTCACAAGCCAAACAGTAGAGATGCCGCTTCTGTCAGAGACGCGGCAAATGATTGAAACGAAATCTCTCCTCGGTCGAACCATCGAACCAGGTCTTAGGCCCCCGAAGCGCTCGTGAAGGGCGTGTAGGCCCTTCCTTACTTGAGATCTGGTTCTAACGTTCAATCAATGGCTCTGGGTTCGAACGAACCCAAGAATTAAGGAGAAAATGTATGGAAAATAAAGTGACTGTCTTGTTAGCGGCAGTGGTTTTGATGACAACCTCAACCCCAAGCTTTGCGCGCGAAGGAGGAGACCGGGAGCCTTTGTCTTGGTCGCGCTCTAAAACCGAGTGGAAGCCTGAGATCGTGAACTATGAAGGGCTCGTCAGATGTAAGGAAAAGCCCGAAGACTCGGCAACCACCTGCGATATGGAGTTTGTTAGAAATGACGGAGAGACGTTTGATCTGGAGGACAGCCCAGCCCTAGTTTCTCTCCATTGTCAAAATCACAATCGAGATTTGAAGGTGAATCTCGAGGCAGAAAAAACGCCGCGGTTTCTTTTCTGGGGAGGAAATCTAATCACAAAGCACTTCCAAGTAACGGGGGAAGTGCCCGCGAAAGATGACCTAGGTAGCCGAGAGCCCGCATCGAGAGAGCCTGTCTCAACGCGTGAGCCCACTCTTCGCGGAAAAGCGGCTCTCTAAGAGGAGCTAAGGCACAAGGCCCGGACTGAGTCACGAGTCGCCCCTGTTNNATTTCCCCAAGACTTGATCTTCGAGTCAGTGGGGGAATGCGGGGCGACTCTTTTTTGCGCAATGCGCATTCGTACACCACGGTACCCACATTGACCAATTGCTTCGGGTCAACTATTCAAAGGAAAACAAGGGGATATGAGCCTTCTTTGAGAGAGGGCATCTTCCGAAACAAGTTCAAATTTATAAGGAGAGAGCTGGGATGAAAACAAAGTGGATGGTGTCGATAGCTGGGGTTTTTGTTTTGGTGATTTCAGGATGTGCCAGCGGAACGAAGCGAGGCTCAGTCGTCATGAAAATAAACGACGGAGAAGCTCACGTCGGGATGGGTGAAGGGGAAGTGAGCGCTGGCGACCATGTGGAGCTCTATCGAAACGTTTGCACAGGTACTGCTGGAAGAAAGGGCGACGGCGGAGATCGCACCTGCAAGAAAGAAGGCGTCGGACACGGAGAGATCACCCAAGTCTTAAACAAGGACTATTCAGTGGTGAAATTTCCTTCAGGAACTCAGTTTTCAGAAGGAGACACCTTGGAAAAACATGCTCACTAACAAGTCGGAAAAATGATTAGAAAAAGGGGGAATTGCAAATGACGAGCATTTTGAGTCGATGGATTTTCGTACTGTCTTTCATCTTGGCAAGTGGATCAGCTTTTGCTGAGGAGGCAAAAGTAGAGATTACTTCTTTTAGTTTTGCAGGATCCCGAACGAGGGCAGCGGAGCTCTGCGGGAAAGTGACCGGAATTTCATCCTCCGTCATTGTGAAAGTGACCGTAGATGAGAAGACAGATCGTCCCGGAGTCTACAATGTTTTTGTGGATAAAGACGGAGCCTTTTGTACGACGGTTGTAACGTACCGTGGAACAGCAATTGCCGGAATCAGTGGTGCAGCCCAAGGCTTGGCTTCGGCAACTCTGTCGAGCACTGAAGAGTCCAGGTAATTTCATTCAACTGCACCCACCGTGCTCTCATCGTGAAAGGCTCGATTGGGTGCAGTTGAAGAGGTCTTTTGACAGATTAGTGATTGGCGTGAGGCTGAGAAAAGGTAAGAGGCAAGGGATAGGTTGCAACATTCCCCTGCATCCCCTGTCTTTTGGCGCTGATAAAAATTTGATCTCCCGCCTGGATTTTTGTCCCCTTGGGAAGGGTGCAACTAAACTTTACGTCCCGAACTTGGCATGGCAGTTTGATTTCACCTTTCTTCCCCTTTTTTAAGGCGACCTCGACGGACGAGTCCGCGGTGGTGGGATTCTTCCATTCCATGTCGAGGAGATACACGCTGAAGGAAGATTTCCCTTCCTGAACTAGCTCGGTGTGAAAAGCGCCGGGCATGCGGATGTATCCTCCGTGAGGACCTGGTTTGTCCTCACCATGGGCAAAGGCTTGGCTTGAAAAGAAAAGTGAAAAGGCAGCGACGATCGTAGAACTCAACGCCGCCTTAATTGGGGTCGTCTGAACCGAAGCGATCAGTTTATGCATAGGTGAAGTCTCCCTGTTCTTACCCATATTACGTTTGACTTCCTTATTTTGTGACAGCTGTCACAAAGGAGCGTCCAGCTTCGTTATTGAAGTTGTGTGGGAGCTTCGAAGCTGCCTCGCTTAGCAAGGTGCTTGATTGCATCATGGTGTTTGAATTGGGAAAAACGCACGTATTCAAGCTCTTAGGCAGGGATCGGCCTGTCCCTCGGCTGAAGAGTAAGTTATAGGAATTTAAGTATGTTTCTAAACTCAATCATTCGATTTTCGCTTCGTCACCGGCTCCTGGTAGCTGCTCTGGCCATCTTCGTCACGATCTACGGAGGATTCGTCTTGATGAACCTTCCGGTGGACGTTTTTCCGGATCTCAATCGTCCAACTGTGAATATCATGACAGAGGCCCCCGGGATGGCGCCCGAGGAAGTGGAAACGCTGGTTACCCTCCCCTTAGAAACGGTCTTAAATGGTTTGCCAGGAGTTGAACGAGTCAGGTCGTCCTCAGGAATTGGTCTTTCCGTTCTTTATGTCGAATTTGCCTGGGGCACTGAGATCTATCGCAATCGTCAGCTCGTGGCTGAAAAATTAGCCCTAGCCAAAGAAAAGCTCCCCCAAAACATTACTCCGGTGATGGGTCCGATTTCCTCCATCATGGGAGAAATCCAACTCCTAGGTCTTACCTCGGAGGATGGAAAACTATCCCCAATTGAACTCAGAACGATTGCCGATTGGGTCATTCGCCCAAGGCTTCTCAGTGTTCCAGGGGTCGCTCAAGTCATCGCAATTGGCGGGGGAATGAAGCAGTACCAAATTCTTTTGTCCTCAGAGAAACTTCAGCTCTTTCGTCTGAGTCTGGAGGACGTGGAACATAATCTTTCCCATCTCAGCCAAAACACCACGGGTGGCTTCATTGACCTCAACAATAAGGAATATTTGATTCGAAATATTGGGATGGTCAAGACGGAGGAGGATCTTCTCAATACGGTCGTAGGTCTTCACTTAGGACGTCCGATTTTGGTGAAGGATATTGCTGAGGTCAAGGTGGGCGCCCAGGTCAAACGCGGAGATGGGAGCGTGAACGGCAAGCCCGCGGTCATCATGAGCGTCCAAAAACAGCCGGGTGCCAATACCGTAGAGCTCACCGAAAAGATCGATGCCGCTCTTAATGAACTGACCAAGAGCTTTCCCAAGGGAGTGATGCTGAATCGAGATCTCTTTAAACAGGCCAATTTCATTGAAGCCGCCATTCATAACGTCAAAGAAGCCCTTCGTGATGGCGCCATTTTTATCATCATCATCCTTTTCCTGTTCTTGCTGAACTTTCGCACCACAGCCATTACGCTGACTGCAATCCCACTCTCCTTTGTCGTCACTGCCATTGTGATGAAGTGGTTCGGAATTACAGTGAATACGATGACACTGGGCGGTCTTGCGGTAGCCATTGGCGAGCTTGTGGATGATGCGATTGTCGATGTGGAAAACGTTTTCAGGAGATTGAGAGAAAACAAAAAGCTTCCCAAGCCTCTTCCCTCCCTTCAGGTCATTTACAATGCCTCATCAGAGGTCAGAAATTCGATCGTATTTGCCACCATCATTGTGGTGTTGGTCTTTATCCCTCTTTTTTATCTGAGTGGAATCGAAGGCAGACTCTTCATCCCATTGGGCGTAGCTTACATCGTATCGCTCCTTGCATCGCTTCTCGTGTCGCTCACGGTGACTCCGATGCTCTGCTCAGTTTTGCTGAGCAAAGGGAAGCTCATTGAGCATGAAGAAGGCCGGTTGGTCAGGTGGCTCAAGCACTGGGATTCAAAGCTCCTCAATAAGGCGCTTGATCACCCTAAAATGGTGATCGGTGTCTCTCTAATACTCTTCATTGCATCCTTAACTCTCATTCCGATGATGGGTCGGGATTTTTTGCCGAAGTTTAATGAAGGAACTGCGGTGGTAAACGTCTTGGCTCAACCGGGCATCTCCCTTACGGCGTCAAACGAGTTGGGTACCCAAGCTGAAAAGCTCATTCTCAGTGTTCCCGAAGTGAAATCGGTCGCTAGACGTACAGGACGCGCAGAAATGGACGAACACGCCGAAGGGGTGCACTACAGCGAAATCGATGTCGACTTTAAGCAGGAATCGACCCGTCCCAAGCCAGTTGTTCTGGATGAGATTCGTAAAAAGCTCGACACGCTGCCAGGCGCGTACTTCAGTATCGGTCAGCCAATTTCGCACCGGCTCGATCACCTGCTGTCCGGAGTTCGGGCGCAGATTGCAATCAAGCTCTTCGGACCTGATTTGACCGTACTCAGAAGTAAGGCCGCCGAGATCCAGCGGAGCATTCAGGGGACAAAAGGCCTCGTTGACCTTCAAGTCGAGCAGCAGGTCCTAGTCCCCCAGGTGAAGATTCAACTCCTTAGAGAAGAGGCAGCCAAGTACGGCATAGTGCTCGGTGATCTTGCCAAAATGCTCGAGATGGCGCTCAACGGTGAGATCGTTGCTCAGGTGCTTGAGAATCAGCGGATCTTCAACGTTTACATGCGATTTGACGATAGGTCGCGGTCAAATCTCGATTTGATTAAGAGAACGACGATTAAGATCATGCCCGACGGGAGCAAAATCCCGGTTGAAAAAGTAGCGGACGTTTTCGAATCCACAGGTCCAAATCTGATCAACCGAGAAAATGTTCAAAGGCGAATCGTTGTTCAAGCAAACTCCTCGGGAAGGGACCTCGATAGTCTTATTAAAGAGGTCCAGTCGAAGATCGCAACGAATGTGAAATTCCCAGATGGTTACTACCTTGAATACGGCGGGCAATTCGAAAGTCAGCAGAAAGCTTCGCGCCTGATCCTGATGCTGGGCATTCTTTCGCTCCTGGGTATCTTTCTGGTCCTCTATGGTCACTTTAAGTCGAGCTTTATCGCCTTTCAGATCATGCTCAATATCCCGATGGCTCTCATCGGAAGCTTAGTTGCCATTTTCCTATCGGATCGGACTTTTTCAGTGGCAAGCCTTGTAGCATTCATCACGCTCTGCGGGATCGCGAGCCGTAACGGGATCATGATGATTTCCCACTATTTGCATTTGATGAAATTTGAGGGCGAGAAATTTTCAAAAGAAATGGTGATCCGAGGTTCGCTCGAGCGATTGGTGCCGGTTCTCATGACGGCACTCACTGCGGCTTTGGCCTTGATTCCGCTTCTTTTATCCGCAGGTCAGCCGGGCAAGGAAATTCTGCATCCGGTTGCTGTCGTGATCGTGGGTGGACTTTTGAGCTCCACCCTTCTCGATATGATTGTTACGCCCACGGTGTTCTTCCGCTTTGGAAGGCACTCAGCTGAAAAATCTTTAACCGAGGAGAGTGAGATCACTCTGCTTGATCAACCCGAAGGAGGTCATTGAAATATGATGAAACAGACAGTGTTGGCAGTTTGGATGGGTGTCGCCCTGACAGGGGGATGGACGACTCAAAGTTTTGCGCATGAAGGGCATGATAAAACGCCGGGCTCGGTTCAGGCTCCGCATGGAGGCGTGGTTCAAGGCACAAATACTCTTTACCTGGAGCTCGTGAATGATGCTTCGGGCATCAAGCTCTATCCATTGACTCATGATCTGACGCCCATCGCCCTTAAAGAGGTGACCCTTACCGCAACGGCTCAACCGCCTAAGAAAGCCAAGGCTCCGGTGAAATTCACCCCAGTCGATGATCATTTTGAAGCTAAGGTCGAGGCGAAGGGTGCCTATCGTTATACCTTGGACGTGAGCACGACGTATAAGGGCAAGAAAGAAAAGCTGACCTTCCAGGTAGAACCTCAAAGCTAAGTGGACGGTGGTCGTCTGTGAATAGGATTTGGGTATGGCAAAGTGGAATTTAGGTAAGACAAGGATCGGAAGTCAGCTGAAGATGGCGCCTCTTTTTATATTGAGCCTTCTTTCTCTGCTTCCTTGGGCTTACGGTGAGGCTGAGGTGAAACCACCATCCACTTTGCCAGCCTTGATTCAAGAGGCGTCCGAGAAAAATCCAGAAATCCTAGAGGCTGAAAAATTCTATGAACAGGCGCAAGCGAAACAGAGCCAGGCAAAGTCGCCCTTTTATCCCGAGTTCGGTTTAGAGGGCGGACTTGAGACCTATAGAGCATCCAATGAGAGTCTTTCGAATTCCTTTGGTTACGCTTTTGGCAGATATAACCTCTACCGAGGCGGTCGTGATCGATATGGGCTTTTGGCTAGGACAAAGGAGGAAGCCTTTGCCTCCTTCGAGCTGGTAAAGACGAAGACTCGAATTCAGCGAGAAGTAACAGCGCAGTATTACACCTTGCTCTACCTCCAGGAAGCCATTCAGGTGAAGGAGGAGGCACTGAAGCTCAATGCCTCGCAGGTACAGATGGCCGTAAAACGTGCCCGCTCCGGAATCACGTCCCAAGCCGATGTGCTGGAATTTGAGCTCCGGGATGCCACTCTCAGATCGGATATTTCCCTTCTGACTCAAGAACGGGACCAGGCCATGCGAGAGATCAAGCGTCTATTAAACAGGTCAGATGATTCGAAAATCGTTGTGCAGGGAGAGCTTGCTCACGAACACTTGAATCGGAATGTTCCCGGGCTTCTCGAGTTTGCCTTGAAGGAAAGGCCTGATCTCAGAGCGAATGAAAAGGATCAGGAGATCGCTTCTCTGGCCTATTCAGCAACATTAGGGGAATGGCTCCCCAGGATCGACGCCCAGGTGAACTATGGGGCCTTAGACCGAAGAGAGCGCGTTTTGGATCAGACCCCCACCTGGGATGCCATGGTCAAAATCAGTATTCCCCTGTTCTCCGGTTTTGACAGCTACTATGGCAGACGAGCTCAAGCCAGAGAAGTAGCCAAGCTCGATGCACGTGGGAGCAAAATCAGACAGCAGGTGAAGACCCAAGTGGAGTCAGCCTTTGCGCGAGTGAAGGCGGTTGAAGCCCGAGTGGATCTTGAAGAGAAAAATATTGAGCGAGCTAAACAGTACTACAACATCACTCTTTCGGAGTATAAGCGGGGCGTAAAAAACTCTCCTGATTTGGCCGGTGCAGCAGAGCGTCTTTTTGACTCGAGGCTTCGAATTCTTGAGTTTAGAAAAGAATTTTATTTGGCGCGTATCGCGCTCGCTGAAGCCGTGGGCGTCGAAGGGTTTTCGCAATAATCTATAAGTGAGCTCTCCTCGCGCGACGTGACAAGCTTGGCGCTTGAAATTGGCCATCGCTTCTATCCCCAAAAATCTCCATTGCATCTGTCACAAATGGGCTTTCTCGGGCGTAATCCCTTATAGAAAGGGACAACACCGAGAGCCATGCTCTCCTAATGGCCATTGGGCTATAAGTATATGGAGTTTCAAATGAAATTAAAATTCTCCGTTTACTTCCTGGGAGCGCTTTTAATTTCCAATTCCTCTACGGGTTTCTCTGCAGAGCCACTGTCGGCAGCTCAAGCCCTAGCCAGAGCGTTTGCTGAAAACTCAGAAATCGGTGCCTTCCAAGCACGTGCTGATGCTGAGGCTTCGCTCATTCCCTCCAAGTACTGGCTCTCTAGTCCAAAAGTGGGCCTGATGCACGAATCCAAGATGAGCAATATGCAACTTGAGATGGGACCGATGAGCTCCTGGACCTTTTCTCAAGAGGTCATGTTCCCTTTGAAATACTTTGCGATGGGAGGAGCACAATCAGCAAAAGCAGAGGTAGCCCGGCAAGAGCTGCTGGAGAGAAAGCTCGAGGTCAGACAACGAGTTCTTACGACGTACTATGGCCTTTACACGTCGAATCGCATGCTCGATTTACTGGAGGCTCAAAAAGAAACTCTCCGGGAAATCGCGCGAATTGTTGAGATCAGGCGCGCCACGGGCGCGGTTCCTCAACAAGACGAAATGAAAACTCACGTTGAACAGACGAAGATCGAAAATGAGATCTTACTCCAACGGCAGGAAGTGACGGAACTTCAGGCAAAGCTCGCGGCTCTTCTGAACTGGGATCCCGCTCAAATCCTCACTCTCCCCAAAGAAGAGCTCGCGAGCCCAAAATTAACTAAACCCATTCAAGAAATGTCTTCTCAGGCTCTATCTCAGTCCAAGAGGGTTGCCCGTGATCAAGCGATATTGAATGAAACTGAATATGAAAAACAAAATGCAAAATACAGCTATTTCCCCGATTTCATATTGAATTACCGAAAGCCCTTCACTAATTCACCTTCCAACGCCTATGCAGCATCGATTGAGATGACGATCCCGCTCTGGTTCTTCGCTAAGCAAACGAGCGAGGTCGCAGCTGCGTCGGCTCGAGCGCTAGAGGCCGAAAAAAACTTAGAGACGACGAAGCGAAATACGCAGGCCGATGCTCACGCAATGGCGTCCAAGGTGGAAACTTACGCAAAGCTTCTCAAGATCTATGAAACAGCTCTGATCCCTCAAGCGGCGAGCACTCTGAACTCCTCCAGATCCGCTTACAGCGCGGGGAAAGTGGGGTTTCAGGACCTCCTGGATTCTGAGCGTTCGGTCTATAGTACCCGGATGTCCTACTACCAGACCCTAGCGAAGTTCGTAGAGAGTGTGTCTGAGCTTGAGCGAATTTCTAGCTCAAGCCTCAGCACGCTTCCGTTTGGAGACTCATTATGAGGGATAAAAAACTCTGGGCTAATTCTTCCTGGATTCTGGCGAGTATCGGGGCGTTAGTCCTAGTCAGTTGCTCAAAGGATACAGCTCCTCCCGTCAATTCAGCTCCGAACGAGAAGCCTCAGACCCAACTTACGAATGATGCAGCGTCGGATCGAAATCAGGCAGAGGTGTGGACCTGTCCCATGCACCCCCAGATTAGGAAAAAAGGTCCGGGGAGCTGCCCGATTTGTGGAATGGCGTTAGTGAAACGAGGAGACCTTCAGGAGGACCCTAGTAGTGGCACCCAGTCGATGGATGCTCCGGAGGGGCATGCGTCATTTAAGCTTTCAGGCATCAGGCAACAGATGATTGGCGTGAGATACGGAATCGTTGAAAGAAGGCCTCTATTCAAATCGATTGAAGCAGCTGGACGCGTAGCCTTTGATCCAGAGCTTTATACGGCCCAAAGCGAGTACATCGAGGCACTCAAACAACGGGAGCGAGTCAAGGATTCCCCGATTACGGATGTGAGGCATTCGGCTGAGAGAATGATCGAATCGGCGAGGTTAAGACTCAAAGTCCTGGGACTTTCCGATCAGCAGATTGCAAATCTTACTTCTTCGGGTTCGGTTGGTCCCAGTTTATTGATTCCAAAACCGGGAGAGACGCTTTGGATCTATGCAGAAGTCTATGAAATGGATCTACCCAACGTGAAGCCTGGCCTCGAGGCGATAATTTCAAGCGGCTCACTGAGCGGAAAAGAAATCCAAGGACGAGTTGTATCGGTTGACCGGGTGATTAATCCCACAACTCGAACAGCGAAAGTTCGAATTCTCATTCCGAATGCGCGCTCGATGTTGAGACCGGAGGCTTACGTGGAGGTCGTCATTCGATCCCCTCTCGGCGAGCAAGTGGTTGTTCCCTTTGACGCGGTTCTAGATACCGGAAAACAGGCCTGGGTATTTGTCGCAAAAGAGAGTGGGGTTTTTGAGCCCAGGCTCATAACCATTCGCTTCCGCGCGGACGATGAACTGGCAATCGAATCGGGAGTAGTAGCAGGAGAGAAGATTGTTACGAGCGCCAATTTTCTCATTGATTCGGAGTCGAGGCTCAAAGGGGTTTTGGCAACCCAAGGAGGAGAAGCTCCGCCTCAAGTCAAGGAGCCTTCTTGTCCAACGGGCCAGCATTGGGACACTCCAATGAAAATGTGCATGCCCGACGTGGGTAAATAAACGGGTCGGGGAAAGGAGGAGTTTCGGTCATGCTTGAGAACATTATTGATTACTGCGCCCGAAACCGATTCCTGGTCTTCCTCCTGACGGCTGTCGCAGCGGTCGGTGGCTGGTTTGCGATGACAAGCATTTCGCTGGATGCGATCCCCGATCTTTCCGAAACCCAGGTTGTGATTTACTCTCGCTGGGATCGCTCGCCCGACATTATTGAAGATCAGCTTACCTATCCCGTCATTAGCGCCATGTTGGGGGCTCCCAAGGTCAAAGATATCCGGGGATTTTCCGATTTTGGTTTCTCCTACGTCTATGTCATTTTCCAAGATGGTACGGACCCCTACTGGGCAAGATCGCGCGTTCTTGAATACCTTTCCAAGATCACTCCCCAGCTTCCCCAAGGGGTTCAAACGGAACTAGGCCCTGATGCCACCGGTGTGGGGTGGGTGTTTCAGTATGCGCTTGTCGATCGAACAGGGAAAAATAGCCTGGCAGATCTCAGGTCCTATCAAGATTGGTTCTTACGCTACATCCTTCAAACGGTTCCAGGAGTTGCCGAAGTGCCTGCCATTGGAGGGTTCCAAAAACAATATCAGGTGAAACTGAGCCCCAATGCGCTGAGGGCTTATCAGATCCCTCTCGATCGAGTCGTCCGAGCGATCAAAGACAGCAATAACGATGTAGGTGCAAGGCTTCTGGAGGTTTCTGGGGCCGAATACATGATCCGCGGGCGAGGCTACATCAAGAGCCTAAAGGACATCGAGAAAGTTGTTTTAGGTTATGAGAACGGAACTCCGATCTATGTAAAAAACGTGGCTACCGTCACCATCGGACCTGAGATTAAGCGAGGGATTTCGGATTTGGACGGCGAGGGTGACGCAGTAGGTGGAATTGTCGTCATGCGCTACGGCGAAAATGCCACGACGGTCATCGACGCGGTAAAAAAGAAGATCGAACAAGTAAAACCCAACTTCCCTCCTGGCATGGAGCTTTTGGTCACCTACGATCGTTCGGACCTGATCCGGCGGGCGGTCGGGACCCTTAAGCACGAGCTTCTGCTTGAAATGATCATCGTAAGCGTGGTCATTCTCATCTTTCTTCTTCATATCCCAAGCGCGCTCATCCCGATTCTGACCTTACCGCTAGCAGTGCTGATTAGCTTTATCCCCATGCACCTGATGGGGGTTTCAGCCAACATCATGAGCCTAGGCGGGATCGCCATTGCGATTGGCGCGATGGTGGATGCCGCAATCGTAGTGGTTGAAAACGCGCATAAGCATCTTGAAGCGTGGGAACGCGACGGGAAAAAGGGCGACATCAAGGAAGTCGTTATTCATGCGATCAAAGAAGTTGGACCGGCGAGCTTCTATTCCCTGTTAGTGATTGCCGTGGCCTTTGTTCCGATCTTTGCCCTTGAGGCACAGGAAGGAAAGCTGTTTAAGCCCCTCGCTTATACAAAAAATCTCTCCATGATCGTGGCAGCGATTCTAGCAATTACTCTCGATCCGGCGATCCGAGTGACGCTGACCCATTTCTCCGTGAAACATTTCAAGCCAGAATGGCTCTCCAAGCTTCGTAATACAGTTTTAGTAGGGAAGAACTACTCGGAGGAAGAGCACCCGCTTAGTCGGTTCTTTTTCAAATATTATGGTCCAATGGTCGATTGGGTCGTGGATCATAGAGGGAAAGTCATTGCCATCGCGTTTGTGGTGCTCCTGGCAACCATTCCTCCCTATCTGAAGCTGGGCTCTGAGTTCATGCCCCCTCTCAACGAAGGCACTCTTCTTTATATGCCGACGACTATGCCAGGTATTTCTGTGACTTCGGCCCAAGATCTCCTTCAACGGCAAGACGCGGTTTTAAAATCATTCCCAGAAGTCGAGCGTGTTTTTGGAAAAGCAGGGCGTGCGGATACGCCTACCGATCCCGCTCCTTTTTCCATGATGGAAACCACGGTCGTTTTGAAGCCCCAGGAGGAATGGCGCGACGCGAAGCGCTGGTACTCTTTCTTGCCAAGATTCCTGCAGTGGCCATTGACTCTCATCTGGCCCAGGTTCATGAGCTGGGAAGAGTTGGTCGCCGAAATGGATGCAAAGACGAAATTTCCTGGCACCACAAACGCTTGGACGATGCCGATCCGAAACCGGATTGACATGCTTACCACCGGCATCAGAACGCCGGTTGGTATTAAGGTACTGGGAAATGATCTTAAACAAGTCGAGCAGATTGGTATTGAGATAGAGAAGATCCTTCCGCAGGTGCCAGGGACAAGAAGCGTGTTTGCCGAGCGGATCACGGGTGGCTACTTCCTGGATTTCAAATTCGATCGCGAGAAGCTGGCTCGCTATGGACTCTCGATCACGCAGGCGCAGGATGCATTAATGGCTGCGGTGGGTGGAGATCCCATTACAAAAACTGTGGAGGGGCGAGAGCGCTACACCGTGAACGTTCGCTACAACAGAGACTATAGGTCCAATATCGATAATCTGAAGCGGGTCCTCGTCGGGACACCGAACGGCGCTCAAATCCCTATGGGCCAGGTAGCCGAAATCGAGATGCTCCAAGGCCCCGCCATGATCCGAAACGAAAATGGACTCCTCTCGAGCTACGTGTACGTCGATGTAGCTGACCGGGACATTGGAAGCTACGTGAAGGATGCGCACAGGCTGGTGGCAGAGAAGCTAAAGCTCCCTGCAGGGATCACTCTGGCCTGGAGCGGCCAGTATGAGAATATGATCCGCGTGAAGGAACGGCTTAAGGTGATCGTGCCTATCACGCTGTTCATCATCATTCTGCTGCTGCACGCGAACACGAAATCCTGGCCGAAGACTGCGATCATCTTGCTTGCGGTTCCGTTTTCAGCTGTGGGTGCTATCTGGTTTCTCTATTTGCTCGACTACAACATGAGCATCGCCGTTTGGGTGGGCTTGATTGCCCTTTTAGGAGTAGATGCCGAAACCGGGATCTTCATGCTCCTCTATCTCGACATTGCTTATGAGAACGCTCGGAAATCAGGAAAGATGCGAAGTTTTCAGGATCTAAAAGTAGCGATCCACCAGGGCGCCGTCAAACGGGTCAGACCCAAGGTCATGACGGTTGCTTGCTTGGTGATGGCATTGCTGCCTGTCATGTGGTCGAGCACCGCCAATGCAGGAGCGGATGTGATGAAGCGCATTGCAGCCCCCATGCTAGGAGGAATTCTGAGTTCCTTTGCAATGGAACTCCTCGTTTATCCAGCTGTTTTCGCTATTTGGAAGTGGAAATTTGAGCTCAAAGAGGGGAAATTGGATCAAGAAACTCGGGTTTAAAGAATCTCTTGGCTGTCACAAAAAGCATTTTTCAAACGTAATAGAGAACAAGGAGGCGGATCGGTCATGAAATTAAATCAATGGATGGCGATACTAGGGATTTTGACGGTCCCTTCGTTCTTGGGCTCTTTTCCTTCTCTGATTCCGTATGCTCAGGCTGCTGAAAACGTGGCCCCCTCAGTAGATCAGGACGCCATGCAAAAGGTTCTGAACCACTACTCGAAAATTCAGCAATCCTTAGCGGCGGATCGCTTAGGAGGCGTAAAAGACGATGCTGCTCTCATGATCCCTCCTGCCCGCGGCATCAAGGATAAGAAGCTCTCCGATCAGATTCAAAAGATTGCAAGAAATCTTATGGCCGCTTCGGGTGGAACCTCGGGTCATGGAACTCTTTCTCAGGCCAGAGATGAATTTAAAAAACTATCGGGCCCCATTTCCGATTGGGTGAAGAAAAACAAGCCTGAAGGCTGGAATGTGATTCATTGCCCGATGGCGGGCGCAAGCTGGGTTCAAAAGGCGGGGACCTCAACCGAGAACCCGTTCTATGGAAAAGAGATGCTCTCTTGTGGTGAGAAAGTCTCCTAAGTGAACGAACGCGAAAGACGCCTAGATCCTACGGACGAGGAGCTCATGCGAGCCTATCAAAGCGGAGATAGCCTCGCTTTTCAGGTAATTTATTCGAGGCACTCGGGACGCGTGTACGCTTTTTTAAAGAGGAGACTCGAGAAGCGAGAAGAGATCGATGAGGTGTTTCAGCAAGTATTTACTAAATTTCACCTCTCAAGAAGCCAATATGATCCGACGCACGCCCTTGCCCAGTGGCTTTACGTGCTGACCAAGAGCGTTCTTCTGGATCATTGGAGGAAAGAGAGTAAGAAGCTCGACCGACCCTTTGAAAATGAATTGGCATTGGAAGAGACCGTGGCTGAGGACGTGCAAGCGGAGCCCGCCATGGGACGGGAGAGACTCCAAGAGGTTTTTAAAACGCTTGCTCTCGATCAAAGGCAGGCAGTGGAGCTTCGAATGTTTGATGAGCTCTCCTACGAGGAGATTGCCAAGAAGCTGGGGAAAACCCCACTGAATGTTAGGCAAATGATTAGCCGAGCCTTGAAGAAAATGAAGTCCAAGACGATGTCAGAAGGAGGAGAAGCCCGATGAAAGCAGAATTTTTGCGAGAAACTAACCGAGAGTACTTCGAGTTTCTTCGGGCAGAGCCTATCGCTCCTCCCAAGGAATTATCGGACCGTGTTTTAAACTTAATCCTCAAAGATCTGAATCCAAGCCCCTGGAGAGTTTTTGCCAAGCTCTCTTTGATTCATTTCGGTGTAGGAATTGTCACTCTCTCGCTTTGCCCACAATTTGGAGTCCGCTTCTTTGGTGAGGGGATGGGGCTCATGAGATACTTTTTCCACCTAGGAACTTATGGCTGTATGGCGGCCTGTGGAGCGTTCTTCGTTGGCGTATCTCTTCTTGTAGCTGCTTTGGTATTGAACCGTGAGGAAGTGAGAACACTTAGGGCTCATCCCTGGCTTCAGCTGGCTGCTCTTGTATTCCTGTCCTTAGGAGCTTTCATTATGGCCGATGCGGAGATTCTCTTGGGTTTTGCATTGGCTTGGGTCGTTGGGTCACTCGCAGGCGGATTTGCGGCCCTTGAACTAGGCTGGCAACTTCGCGCTCGCATGGCGACCTCCTAAAAGTGCGGACGATTTCACCAATCGCTTCTATTTCATTCACCTTGATGCGGAACTTCTTGTAAAAGTTTTGAAAAACTCTTGCCGCTTGCCCGTCTTCCGGGTTGACCTTTCCCTGCCTTTTTCTTCATTCTAACACCTCACTTTTTAGTTTTGGCCCCGCATTCCAGGACAGGTCGTGGGGTGCTTTATTTACAAGGAGGTTTAGGAATGAAGAAGTATCCACTTACGTCCACGCTGGGAATGCTTGCGACCTTGAGCGCTGCTCTTACAGCTTGCGGAGGCGGAGGCTCGAGCGGTGATCCTGCACGGATGCCCTCTCAGGATCCAACAGGTTCAGGAGTCGTACAAAAAGAACCCACCTCAATTCCTAGAGGAACGCGCACTTTCAAAACCGACTTTCTTCTCTTTAACGGAAATGGCACTTGGGGACCTGAAGTGAGTTCCCTTAAAAATCTCTTCTCCGAGCGTGGTGCAAGTTTTGATGTCGCTGATCAGTCCGATCTCAATGCCATGAGTCTGGATGAACTTGAAAGCTATGGCGCGATTGTATGGCCGGGTGGCCTTGGAACTACTCAAATGAGCGGATTGACTTCGGCAACGAAGATCAAGCTGAGGCGTGCTGTTCAGGAAAAAGGTGTCGGTTGGATCGGTTTTTGTGCTGGATCATTTGTCGCCGTAGCTCCTCCGCCACCTGAGGGAGAGAACCCAAGCTACGGCCTAGGGATCGTGGCGGGGCCCGTGCTCGAATACTACTATCTGGAAAATGAGTTACACGCTGCGGGGAAATCCGATTTTACAATTGTTACTCATTCGCTTCCTAACGGTCAGGAGAGGGACCTCGTTTGGTACGGAGGGCCGGTTACGCCTGAAACTCAAGCGGGAGTGATTGCACGTTATCCGAATGGACAACCCTCGATCTCGCAAACATGGTCGGGGAACGGATTTGTGATTTTGTCTGCGGTTCATCCGGCGGCTCCCCAATCCGTGCGCGATAGTTTTTTGGTCACCGATTCCGACGGCACGGACTTCGAGCTGGCTTGGCAGATGTTAGATGGAGTGTTGAAACAGAAAGAGCTTCCTACGCTCTAACATGTCGGCAGAGTGAGCGGTCGCTGCATAACTAACTCATACTACTTTCGGCAGCCGGTGACGTTTTGCTAATGGGGACGGTGTTCTGAAGATGCCCATTGAGCTTTGGCAGCTTGTCAATTTTGTCGAAAAGTACTGTTACGCGGTTAAGCACATCCGCATCCTCCCGAAAAATCCGGGTGCCGTGCGGCCTGGATGGTTTCCCAACCCTCTCGACCGATCAAAAGAGCAAGAAGGACGGCAGCTACTGAATCCGCCCACCAAAGCTCAGGCGCGATCCAGAAGACCAGGCTTCCCGCGAAGAGAATGAGCGATAGCTTGATGCAGGCGAAAGAACAGTCGGCATCTTTCAAAACCGTTGCACTTCCAAGCGCATGACCCGCGGTTCGTTTTGCCGTCCAGAGAGCAAACATAAAGCTCAAGCTGAGGCCCGAAATGATGAGTCCAGGCAGAGTGCTCGAAGGATGCGCCCGCTGAACGAGTTGCAGGCTCGACGCGAGCACCGTCAGTGCAGCCAGGAGGATAAAAAGACCCCCAATGCCAAACGTTGCGCGGCGCTCCCTTTCCTTGGGAGGGCCCCCCACTCCGATAGCTTCCCCGCGGAAGCGCCACAAAACCAGGCTTGCGGACGCCACTTCGATGAAGCTATCCACTCCGAACCCTGCGAGTGCGACGGACGCTTCTTCTACACCGAACGCAATGGCGACAATCCCTTCAATGAAATTGTATCCGATCGTAAACCAGGAAAGCAGGATCGCTCGCTTGACCCAGAAGCCTTGCGGCTCCTCCGACCGACCCTGCGATGTCTGTACCTGCGTGTTCAACCTCATGCCGTCCTTCACGATCCCACGGCCTCCTGGCAGGCCTTCGCCTCGTTAAAGCGCTTTTGTTGATCCGGACTCAGACTCTCCCTGAGCGTCTTCAAGGTATCGGGGTAGGCGCGTACGTCTTCCGAACAAAGATAAAATCCGTTCTTCGTACAGCCTACGTTGACCGACTCCCAATCCGTCTTTCGAATAAATACCCTTGAGCAAACCTGATTGAGATCCTGCTTGCTCACCCACTTGTTGAACTGCTTGGCTACCTTTTCATCTTCCTTGATTCGAAGGGCATTTCTAACGAGTTCGCCGAAATACTCCTTGAAGATCACCTGCTGCTCCGTGCGGTAAGGCTTGAGCGGAATCGCCTGCTCCGTCTTTCCACGAAACTGCTCCATCTTATCGACCCAATCCTTGCTCTGCTGGATTTCGACTTCGTTACAGGCTGTAAGTGCGAGGACCGCCCAGACACCGAGAGCCCATTTCCATCGTTGATTTTCCTGTTTCATACTTCAGTCCTTCTTCTCTTTAATGATTTCTAAAGCTGCAGGCACCTTCGAATAGTCGCCGTGATAGATGAGCCTCGAGAGCTTGTCTTGGTTGGAGAGAAATCGAAAATGCAGTGCAAAGAACGCCGTGTCCGCCTGAATGTGATTGCGGGACGCTTCGATCAAAGCAAGAGCCTCAATATTTTCTCCGAGGTTCAATCTCTCGTAGAGCTGGTCACTCGTCGTTTTCGTGAGCTCAACCCTCCGTCTGAGATTTATGAAGTTCTCCAGATCAAGATTGTAGTTGCCTACAAGTAGCTTCAGGTAACGCTTGACCGTCTCCTCGACTCCCTTTCTTTGCAGGTTTAGGATCTCCTTCTGCGCCTTCGAGATTCGAACCGATGCTCCCGTACCGAAGCCCAGGCCCGCTTGCATCGGTAGGTTGTCGAAGACACCTCCTGCGACTCCGCGGCTCATCGTGGAGACGCCCAAGAAGGCAAACATCGCTTCCTTCTTCACGTAGTCGGCAGCTTGGATCAGATAGTCGTACTGCCGAATCTCCGGAGAGGAGTCGAGCGTGCGAAACTCGAAGTCCGCGTACTCAAGCGGATCAAGCCCATCAAAACTCGGAAGAGGGACTGGAGTCAGAACGAGCTCAGCACTGGCCGGATACCCCATCATGTAAGAGAGAAGATTAGTTTCCTCAGCGACCAGGACCTCAAGCGAACGTTGGTCTTCCTGAAGGGCCAAAAGTCTGACCTCGATATCTCGAGCTGTCCCGGCAGGAATCGCCCCCAAGACCTCTCGAGCTTGGACGATGACGAACAAATCGTTGAGCTCCTTTCTCTGCTCCTCGATATGGTTGAGTAACGCCTGGTCGAGCTGCGTGTGAACGTAGAGCGACTTAGCCGTCATCACCTCATTTGACCAAAGAGCGCGATATGCCTCCTTCTGGGCCAAAAAGAAGATCTTTTGTTCTTCTAACCTCATCCAATTGGCTGGGACCAGAAACGGCGCGATATCCTCAACCATCCCAACGATCCCAAGCGGATCCAGTGGCAGCGTGATGATCTTCCACAGATTTAACTTCGGCAGAAGATTTCCGCGAGCAACCTGAATTGCTTCCTTGGCCTGATAAACTCGCTGGGCATTCTCCAGGACAAGGTAGTTCTCCGAGCTCACCTTTTTCACCACGTCTTCGAGGGTGATGACTTCGAAAGAGCCATTCGGCTTCGGCTGAAAGTCGGCCAGTGCCGGCAGACTCAGGAACGAAACCAGGCTCAAGGACACCCATACAGTCTTGATCAACGATCTCATTGGACCACCCGCTTGGCTTTAAAGGTGTAGATCGTGGGATTGGTCGTCGGCTGCTTTTCGCCGCGAATCTCCACTACCTCATCCAGCTTTCCTTCCTGGGCTTCTCGCGCGAGCTCGCCGCTTCGCGTATTGATCTCATCAGGCTTAGGTTCGCCCATCGGCCCATTGCTTCCATCCGAGAGCTTGAGCACGTAGAGACTTGGACAGGTATCCTTCGTGATCACGAATTCACCGCGATTCAAGTCCGGCCTAATTCCCTCGACTCGGCAACCCACGCCGCTTAGAGGATTAGCGGGATTCCATTCGACGACCTGCACGTTGAAGTGAAGGTTGTTGATGTCGAAAGCCACTTCCTCAAGGAGCCTGGTGCGATTCAGCGCATAGGGAGCCAGGCTTGGGACCACCTTCAAACGAACCTTGAACTTTCCCTGGGTGGTCTGAAGATCGCCCTCATAGGTGCCAGCCACCGCCTGATAGAAGCGATGCCGCTGGGCAAGATCCGCCTCCATTTCCTTGGACCTGCTTTCCAGGTTCGCATTTTGAGTCGCAAGCTCAGCTTCAGCGGTAGCCTTACCTTCGGCTCTCGCTTTCTCGATGAGCTGATCCTTCGCATCGAGCTGGGCTTGGAGCTCGGCCTTTGCCGACTCTTTCCCTTCGATCCGTGCTTTTTCGGCCAGCCTTTCATCCCCTTGATTACACCCAGCCAGCGCCAGGGCCATCAGGGTTACTCCACCAATATAGTACCGTTTCATTTTATACTCCCATCACCACTCACGGCTAACCGTCCAAGTCGTGATTGATTGAATGTTTCGCCTTCAATGGCCCATACTCCGTGCGTCTGCTGAGACTTCCATCTTTCTCTCAAAGAGGCAGTACAAGGTCGGCAGCACTACGAGAGTTAAGATGGTGGAGGAGACAATCCCTCCGATCACAACAGACGCTAAAGGTTTTTGAACTTCGGCTCCGACTCCTGTCGAGAGCATCATCGGTAAGAATCCAAAGATATCGACGAGCGCGGTCATAAGAACTGGCCTGAGCCGGATCAGTGTGCCCTCGCGCACGAGTGCTTCTCCGTGCATCTTTCGCTTTCTCAAATCGTTAAAGTAGTTCATGAGCACGACACCGTTGAGCACGGCGATCCCGGAGAGCGCGATGAATCCCACGCCAGCCGAAATACTAAACGGAAGGCCGTTCAGCGTGAGCCCAAGAACTCCGCCTACCAGAGCCAGAGGCACGCAGACAAAGATCAGGGCCGTTTGGAAAATATTTCTAAAGGCTGTGTAGATCATCATCAGCACCAGGGCGAGTGCGATCGGCGTCAGGATTAGAAGCCTCGACCTTGCTTCCTCGAGGTTCTTGAAGTTCCCGCCCCACTCGACATAGTAGCCGGCTGGGAGCTTGACTGCCTTCTCCACTTCGGCCTGGGCTTCTTTGACAAAGCTCTCCGTATCTCGCCCGCGCGGGTTGATCATGACTGCCGCGCGTCGCTTCGATTGTTCGCGGGAAACCGAGCCATAGGCTTCATCGAATTCCACCACGGCTGCCTCCGAGAGTGGAAAGGTGGACGTGGTAGAGATGCCCACCGGCAGACTCCGAATGGAGTTGAGATCGGAGCGATCCTTTTCGCTGAGCCTGAGCACGATGGGGAATTTCTTCACTCCCTCGTAGAGGAAGCCCACTTCATCTCCACCAATAGCGATCCCCACGGTTTCTAGGACCTCGCGATTAGATACGCCCAGCTTATTGAGGATCCCCCTCTTGGGAGTGACCTTCAGCAGAGGCGAAGTTCCCTTGAGCTCGACTTCCACGTCGCCTGCTCCGGGAACCTTACCGATCACCTCTGCGATTTCCTTGGTGACGCGTGAGAGCTGGTCCATCTCATCGCCAAAGACTTTGACCGAAATGTCAGCGCGCGTTCCTTCCAAAAGCTCGTTAAAGCGCATCTGAATAGGCTGACTGAGGAGCGCCCGCTGGCCAGGAAGCTCCTGCTCGAGCCGGGCTAAGATCGCTTTCGAGAGCTCCTGTTTGCTCCTGCGATCACCGTCGATCTCTGGCCACTCCTCATGGGGCTTGAGCATAATGTACGTGTCGGCAAGGTTCACTCCCATCGGATCTGTTGCTACTTCAGCGGTCCCGAGCCTCGAAAATACCACTGCCACTTCAGGAAACTCTCCGATTAGTTTCTCTGACTTTTCCTGAAGCGCAATCGACTGAGTGAGGCTGATATTCACAGGGCGAACGAGCTGAACCGTAAGTGAGCCTTCGTCGAGTTGCGGTAAGAATTCTCCTCCTAGCCTCGAAAAGAGCAATCCGCCGATGAGGATCGAAGCGGCCCCAATTCCTACCGTGGCAAGCCGGTGTCTGAGACTGAGATTCAAGACCGGCGTGTAGAGCGCCCGAATCTTTCTCATGAGCCAGGGTTCTTTATCGGCAACATTTCCGGTGAGAAAGAGACTGGCTAGTGCGGGAGCGGTCGTAAACGAAAGGACGAGTGCCGCGATGACAGCAATACTGAAGGTGGCTGCCATGGGCTTAAACATCTTGCCCTCAATTCCCACGAGAGCAAAGATTGGGAGGAACACCACGACAATGATGAGCTCCCCGAAACCTGCGGCTGTTCGAATTTCAATGGCCGCCTCATAGACTGCCTCTTTGAGTTCGTCGCTGGTGAGCTTTCTTCCGAGCGCCTTTACTCGGTCATGGACGAACCTCACGCAGTTATCGAGCACGATGACCGCGCCGTCGACAATGATCCCGAAATCGAGAGCACCCAAGCTCATCAAGTTTCCTGAGATTCCCTGCCGGTTCATCACGAAAAAGGTGATGAGAAGAGAAAGAGGGATCGTAACGGCAGTAATCAGAGCCGCTCTGACGTTCCCCACGAGAAAGAGAAGGACCAGGACGACGAGCGACGCGCCGGTCAAGAGATTGTGGATCACCGTTCCCAGGGTCGCATTCACGAGATCCGAACGATCGTAAAGAGCCTCAATCTTGAAACCAGGAGGAAGCCCTTTCTGGATTTCCTTGATTCTCTCGGCAACTCTCATGGAAACCGTGCGGCTATTCTCACCCATGAGCATCATGACCGTTCCGACAACGGCCTCTTCTCCGCGCACGAGTGCTGCGCCCGTGCGGAGCTCTTTGGCAAGACCCACAGAAGCAATGTCCCCAATGGTGAGGGTTTTGAAGGTCTCAAGCGCTTTGACTGGAACGGCTTTGATATCGTCGATGTCTTTGAGAAGTCCGATTCCTTGCACCAGAAACTGCTCAGCGGTCTGTTCGACGTAACCACCGCCTACGTTCTGGTTGGTCTTTTCCAGAGCTTCTTCAATATCGCTGAAGTGAAGTCCGTATCTTCCCATGAGCTGCGGGTTGGGCTGGATGTGAAACTGCTTCTCGTGCCCTCCGATCGTATTGATCTCGGCCACGCCCTTGACGGTCAGAAGTCTGGGTTTAATGAACCAATCTTGAAGGGCTCTGAGCTCCATGAGCTGAAGGGTGCGGGCTTCTCCTGTCTCTACTTTTTCTGCTTCTACGGCGTAGTAGTAGACTTCACCCAGGCCCGTACTAACGGGACCAAGTTTGGGGTGAACGTTGTTTGGGAGCTGTCCTGCAACGGTTTGAAGGCGCTCGGAGACGAGCTGCCTAGCGCGATAGATATCCATGTCGTCTTCGAAAACAACCGTGACCTGGGACAAGCCGAAGCGCGTAATCGAGCGCACCTGAAGCACGCCCGCAATGCCGCTCATCGCAGTTTCAACCGGAAAGGTGACGTTCCGTTCGATCTCCTCCGGGACTAGTCCCTCGACCTGCGTGTTGACCTGAACCTGAACGTTTGTGATATCGGGGACCGCATCGATGGGAAGGCTCTGGTAGCCCATCCACCCGACAATGGCGGCCAGGAGGGTCAGCGCAAGAACTACTCCGCGATGATATACTGAGAAATGGATGATTTTGCTGATCATAAAAAAACCTACCTAAGTCCTTCTTTTTCCCACTGCGGAGAAAATCGCCGACGCGCTCCTCAAAATTGAGTTAGTGCCCGTGTCCATCGCCTGAACCACCCCATGCTTCGAGCTCCGCCACACGAAGAAGCGGAACGCCTTCGGTCACGATCTGGTCCGAGGACTTGATTTCACGGGTTCGAATGGTGAATTCCGAAGAAGTTTTACTAAGAAGAGCGACTTCAACGAGCTTGTACCAGCCGTCTCGAAGCCGATAGACGCCGTTCTCATCTTGAAACTGCACCACGCTCTTAGCGGGAACCGAGAAGGTTTCCGCGCCAGAGGCCGCTGTGGTTTTGAGGCCAAGCTGCTTCACCGCTTGCAGGGCAAGTTGAATTCCATCTTCTCGGGTTGCTGCGGTGATCGACTTATCGGGACCCACTCGACTTGAGCCTTCCTCCCCATGACCGTGCCCATGCCCTTCTTCTTCGCCCTCGTTATGGGCAGCGTGGTCGTCGCCTTTCTTTTTCTCGTCGTGGGAATGCTCATCTTTCTTCTTCTCATCGTGAGAGTGCCCATCAGATTTCTTCTTTGGCTTCTTCCCGTGGTCCTCCTTGTGGTCGTGAGCTTCTTCGCCCTCGTGTTCGTCGTGCTCCTCATGCTCACCGTGGTCGTGAGCCTTCTTCTTCTGAGGCGTGGCTGCGGGAGTGGCCTTGCTCTGCTTCGGCTGCGCGTAAAGCGTCTGAGGTGAGCTCGCGTAAGCGATTCCGGTTAGTACGGCGATCGTGAGGGCGACATTTTTCTTTTTCATAGGTTTCTCCGTTTCATCTAAACTTAGGGTTGAACTTCCGAAAGCCGTCCATCGATGACGTAAAGCTTCCAAAGCGCCTGCAGGGCTTCCAGTTCCTGCTCATGCTGACTGCGCGTAAAATCGACGATCTGACGATGGGCCTCGATCACAAGAGAGCTTGAGATCAGCCCCCGCCGAAACAAGACCTCAGCGTTCTGGTGCTTCCTCTCGATCTCAGCGACTGATACCGAGCTCTGAATCGCGCCGACTGAACGCTGATAGCGATTTAAAAGAATCTGCCTTTCCTTATTCACCTGAGTCGTCAGGAGTCGGTAACTCTGCTCGGCGCGCGAAACTCCCTGAACGGCAAAAGCTCGCCCACCACCGTTTTGACTCCAAAGCGGAAGCGGAAAGGAGACATTGAAGCCGTAGGTGTTGAAACTGATGGCCCCTTCCGTTTCCTTTGTGAAGGTTGGGCCAATTCGTAGATCAGGCCAGGTGAGGCTCTTCTGTACGGAGTACTCGGCTTGCGCCAGGCTGAGCTCCGCTTGAGCAGATTTGACCACGGAGCCTTTGAGCTGCGTGGTTTCAGTGGAAGCCTCGAGCTTGGGCCACTTCGTTTTCTTCGCTGGCAGGACAATGGTTGAAGCGGGAAAGGGCTGACCAATAGCCACTTCGAGCGTTCTCTTGAGCGTTTCCACCTCGACTTCGAGTGAAGTTTTTCTGAGCCGGTAATCGCCCTCGGCGAGTTGAAAAACTCCAAGCGACACTTCCTGTTCAGGGTTGAGTCTCGGTCTCGATCGAAACTGCCGCTCAATCTTATGAAAGGTATCGAGCGCTTCTTCAAAGGCCGCGATTTCAGCCTGAGCTTGCCGCAGCCGGTAGAGCGCTTGCAGAATCGCAAGAGTGACTTCCTCTTTCCTGCGAAGCGCGCTTGCTGAGATCACTTCTCCTTCGGCAGTGGCACGCTCTATGCGGCTGCCTCGCTTGCCTCCGAGCTCCAGAGGCTGAGCCAGATTCACCTCGGTTCGAAAAATTTGATCACCTAGCGTAGATCCGAAAGTCGTCTTTGAGTCGATTTCTGGGTTGGGGAATTGGGCAGCAGCATCTCTAAGTGCCGAAGTCTGGTTCACCGAGGCTTCGGCTCTCTGGAGATCCGGATGATTCTTGAGTGCGCACTGAAGTACGTCGCTGGCCGTTGCCAAGGTCTCGCAAGGCTCAGCCGCTAAAGCTTCTGCTACACCGATCCCTAAGCCAATCCATAGGAAGGCGCTTAGGCCAAGCTGCGCCACTCCGGTTCGTCTAAAAACTTTCACATCCAACTCCCTTCACTTCTCAAGCTCGCGCGCTTTGACCTGGCCCGAGCGATCAGACGCCCGAGCCAGGACATTCCAATCAGCGGAGCTAGTTCATTCGCCCGCCTCGGTCGCCTTGATGCCAGCTATGGTCGTACTCAGGCTTTGTTGTGGGAGCCTGGCAAACTTGCGCACCGGAATTGCTCTCTTGAGTCGTGTCACATGCAGCATCCGCGGTCTTCCGATTGGCCTCGGGGACCGAAGCACAGGAGACAAACACCGCCGTGACCATCAGGGCACTCAGAGACTTCGCAATGGTAGAAAACATAATGCTATCCTCCGCGCGCAAACGAGCGCGCTGTTTGGGCACGCGAAAGGTGCGAAAGAGCACCTCTCGCGTTGCCGCGATTAGATTTGGGTTAACCAATTGTAAGGAGGATTAGGCGCGCGGAGGCTTGGTGGGACCGGAGAGATTGACGTCGAGATAGAAAGTCGAAAGCCCGCCTGAGCGAAGGCCGATTTGATTCAGACCGAACATTACGGTCGCCGCGACCGTTGTGAAATTGCAATGACCAAAATGACAGGTGTGGCAACTTGTGTGTTGCCCATCCGGGCAATTGCGCTCTTCTTCGCCTTGGAAAGGGTCGTCGTGAGAGTGGGTAAGCTCAGAGTGATCGGGACTTAAATCGAGATTGGCATGCTGAGTCTGGGCAACAGAATTCTGTTCAGCGTGTGCTTCAGAAACAGAAGCACCGATGCTGCCCAACGTCACGTTGGCAGCGCCAATCAGAATCATTAACCAGGAGAAAAACCTCAGTACCATAGCAGCATGAGATCATAAGCGAATTTTGGCTGAAAAGCAACGAAGTTCAGTATTCGACGCTAGTTCGTTCGCGGAACTATTTGACTTTAATCCACTTATCTTGAATTCGCGTTTCCAACAAAAGCGATAATAACGTACCTAGGATTACTCCTCACGGCTTCTACGAAATGTCGGTATGTAAAGAGAGAGGGATAGAGAACTGCTTTGCCCTTTTCTGGCTTCACACGAACGCCATGGAGCGGAAAAACGAGTTCTCCGCCCTCTTGCACGTCGTTTAAGAAAAGAACCAAGCTGATGAGCTTTCGCTCCGGATCGCGGTAACTCGTGTCCTTGTGCTCAAGGCAGCCATCTCCAATCCCGTACTTGGCTATCGTATATCCATAGTCAATCAGCGGCTCACCGGTTTTAAAGCGCGCCATGTACTCGGCGCAAAGCCCAGAAATAATCTGACAGAGCTCTCCATCCTCAGCCTTCCATTCCGGTAGCGGACTGATGGCCAAGATGTCCGCTTGGCGGTAGTCACGGCCCTCCTGACTCGGATCATAGTTAGAACGGGCTTTTCTCGAGTCAGCCTCGAATTTTGTCACGATCTGATCGCATAAGTCTGGTGGAACCGCGTTTGGAAATTCAATGATTTGGATATCCACGACGACACTGTACCTATTCTTCAGGCCATTGATCTTTAGCCTTACACTCCGCGAACCGGGCAATGTCTTGATCCAGTTGGGCCTTTCCCGACTCGATCTCAGCCAAGGCAGTCCTGTAAACGAGGACACGGTGGGGCGGATCCTTCTCAACTACGACGAAGATGAACTCCTCAAATGGTTCTCGAAACACGATCGAGCATCCTCGAAGATAAAGTGCTGCTTGAACATCGTAACGATAGGTCCTGATGGAATGGCCAACAAACTGATCAATGCTTCTAGTCGTTTTCAGATCCAGGATCGTTCTTTGAGAGCGGATCAGGTAGTCGGGCTTGATCTTACATAGAGCGCCGGTCTTTTCGTCGTTCCAGTAGATCCCGGTCTCCGCCTCCCCATCCCGGAAAAGGCATCGCGAATCTTCATTCTTTCGGATTGCTTCAGCGATCGTCTTGACCTTTAAATAGTCGTCGGGTGTGAAAAGGACTTTGTCTGGATTTCTGAACGGCCAATGTACTCGTTCAACGACGTCGAGTTGGTTCAGGGAGACCGGATCAGGATAAGCATCAGCAAATCTCTCGGGCTCAAGAAGAGCACAATGAACTGCCTTTCCGATCTTGAAAACGAAACTTTCCGGATCCTTGATCCCATCGAGGTATCGGCGCTTGTAGAGAGCGGGACTCTTTCGAATCAGATCGAGCCCTGATTTACTGATCCCTTCTCCTCCGTGGTACTGGAGGTCAGAGATTCCTGGGTAGATGCCAGGCTTCACAGATATTCCTTGGTATAATCCGCTTTCTACACGTCAGTAGGCCAATAGTAGTTCAACTGACCCTTGGGTTCATAATTCTTGAGCTCCTCTTCGGCGGTGGTTTCGGACTTTGGAGCAACCTCGTCTCGCTCCGAAACGGAACCTCCTGACCCCTCTTCGGCAGCCCTACGCTCAGCCTCTCTCTGCGCATCGATTTTGTTGAAAATCGAGTAGGTATGTTGCCTCGAGATCTGATGAGTCCGGGCGAACTCGGCGCGTGAACCCCGTGGATTTTCTTTTTTATACTCTTCCCAGAGCCGGTACAATGTCCCGTGATCAATTCTCGGCGTTCTTCCTTTTGGATTTGCCATTTTAATTCACCTCGTTTGGGCAGTGCCCTGGTTTCGGTCCTTTCAGACATGGTTTACGAACACTTGATAATTCGATGGCAGGTAGGTCCTGGCGATGTTTTCAATCTGACGCTCGTAAAAGTTAGGAGGGGGCGCACCCATGAGCTTGATCAGAACGAGTGCCGCAAGCTTGCCTAAGATTCCAAAGCGCGAATAGAAGTAGTACATTGCCTGATAACGCATCCTCTTCCAGAGGCTCAATTGAACCTTATAGGTAATTGACGGCTGTCTCTCTGGCGGATCACCGATATCGATCATCAGTGTTGCTCGTTTAATCCCGGGCTGCATGTAGGCATAACCAAGAAGTGTATCGGCTGACTTCTCGGTGAAAACCCCGCTCTTCATCAGAAAATCCTCCCCAGCCAAGGTCATGAGAGCATCTTCGGTGAGCGAATCACCCAACGAGGAGCTTCTCTGCTTCATCACCAAGTCGAGTGGGATCCGTTCTCCATTTTTTGGATCGGATGTACTCATTCAACTTCTCCTTCTGGGTTTTTCCCTGAATACCGGGCAGGCTCTGTTCGGGCTTAACCGAGGTCAGGGCATCCACAACACGACGGGCAGAACGTCTGAATTGCTGCATATCCGGCTGTTGCCAGAAATTCGTGATTTCTCCAGGTGTTCCCTGAGCACATAGCTTGAAATTGATCTTGGATAGATCCTCGCTTTTGAACTGCCATTTCGCTATCTCCGTTTTGAGCGATTCAACATCGCGTGCTTGAAGCTGGACAAAACGGGGCATGTCGAGAGCGATCTCTTGGATCACGCTGTATCCTGACTCTGAAAGGTCAATTTCGTAGACTTTCTTTTGTTCGCCTGCGTCTGAAAACGTCTGCTGGAAAGGAGTGCCGGGATACCAGATGTTCGCGATCCTCTGGGCTTTATGAATGTGGCCGGAGATGACCGAATTCAGATGCCCAACGCAGCGGGGATCGGCGCCATTTGGATCGTAGAATCCGTTCTCGAACTGACATCCATTGAATGACTGATGGCAGATCAGGACCGACTTCGGTGGTAACTCTCGGCAGAGACGCTCAAACTCGTTTGTGCTACGAATAAATGGAAAAAGGAAAATATTGTCGACCAGCTCGATCTGATCGACCACTGTCACGTTAGGAAACGCCTTAAATGGTTCCATTGGGTGGGTCCCACCCTGAGATCCCGCGAGGTCGTGGTTACCGACGAGCGCGATGAGACGAGAATGCTTCGAGGCCTCCCGGAAGAACTCGTTCCATAAAGAGAGGATCTCGGATCTGACGATCGCAAAGGAATCAAATTGATCCCCAAGTAGAATAACCCGCCGGTAGGAGCGTGTCCGAATAAGACCGAGGAGCTCGGCAATGAATCGACGCGCGTCTTCAAGGATCGAAATCTTCAGATGCGGGTCACCGACGAGCAAGGTATTCATCGCTTTCTCCGGATGATAATCTTCATCCCGTGATCAGCCTTCAGCCGATCGACAAATTGATTGGCTTCTTGACGACTATCGAACGTATAAGTGGCCTTGCGCCGACAGTCGTCGGGTTCTTCCTTCGCTCTGTCGATCTCGACGATAAATTTGGATTTCCGCAGTTGGGAGCCTTCAGATTCCATTCTCAATCCTCTTCCCGACTTTCAACGGCTTGCACATCGGGTACTCTGTCGAGGCTCTCGACCGCACGCATGATTTCGCGCTGGAGCTCTGGATTTCCGTCACACTCTTCAACGACCTTGTTGAAGCCGATCCATTTCCTGTTCCCGAAGACCCATTGCGCCGCAATCTCTTTCCCAGTCTCTGGATTGAGCGGATGCTTGATCAGCCCTAAGTTTGCGGCCAGAGTCACCACTTCAAGTCCGGTATCGACGACACCTTCTTTGTAGTTGATCCGCAGTTCGGCCTCACGAAACGGACTGTCGAGATTGGCCTTTTCAGTACGAACTCGAATCGTATGTCCGATCTGCACCGGCAACTCGCGAATCGACTGCATCGATTCATCGAAAATCTTCGAGTCTTTCGATTCAACTCTTTCGATGAGCGCCATCGTTTCGCAGAAGTGCTTGAGCGCTTGCCCAGAGGGGATGATCCACTTCCTATTCTGGTATCTGACTTCATCCGGATTCATGTTCATGTTGACTTGCTGGACCAGGATCGTCATGAGCTCGTGCTTGCGGATCAGAGGGAGAATCGCCCGGAGTGCAGGATTAAGGGCCTTAGAGATGTCTCCCATGATCTCCTTAGAAACAGATTCCATTCCCTGTTCCTTGGGTCCCTGGATACCCTTGATCGAATCGATGATCAGGGCCTTGCAGTTGAAGCCATTTTCTATGGCATAGGAGAGTCCTGGGGAACCCTTGGTGCCGTCGGTATTCTCGAAGTTATCATCGTTCGAAATGATCCAGTCAAAGACGTCCTGAAGGGTATTTGCCTGCCGGATCAGGAGACGATCCGGATCAACGCCCAACTGCCTCAAGCGATCCGGCGTCGGCGCTCTCATTTCAGTCGAGATCAGAACGGCGCAGGCGTCAGGATCGTCCTTCATCAAGGCTCCCAAGGCGATCATCGAAATGAGTGATTTTCCTGAACCTTCAGGACCGTAGAGACAAAGCGTGTATCCTCGGTAGATAGGCATAGCCCAATTCAGGCTGGGCGACGCCGTAAGAATCTTCTGCTTGGGCTTCACGAGAGCCGCCTGTAGGTTCTTTTCGTCCCGTAGGAACAGACTCATCCAGTTTTTATTACTCATTTGTCAGGATCCTCCTGATTGATGGAAATCAGAATTTCCATCGTGTGCCGTTTGGAGGCCTCCCACCCGGCCTGGAAGGCACGACAAAAGGCCTCCTGCTCTCCGGGTGAACGCTCTGCAATGCTGTACCGTTCAAAGGCGGCCTTCAGAGCTTCCCGGTAAGCGGGAGTTGCATTGAGCGGAATGATCATTGGCTATGAAGGGCTCACTGACTGTCCCTGCCACTAGGAATGGCGGGACGGGAGCCTGACGGATCGCGGGAGACATCGAATATCTTCTTGGCGTCGTCGTGTGCGGACTGGAACTTATCGAGCTTATTGCCAAGAAGAGTGACCAGCGCCTTCAGCCTGTCTTCGGTATCCTTGGCCTTGTTGTAGGACGCATCGATCGCGACATACTGTTTTTTTGTCTCATCCGTCGCCTTGAGACCTCTCGTCTTGATGTAGTCTTCGGATCGCTCGAGATAAGCCAGAGCGAACTCGGTTTTCGTGCGGTTTTTGGCCTGCTCATAGTCAAAAAGTAGGCGGCAATAATAGGAGCTTGCAAGTTCTTTGGCCTTTAGAAACTCGCGCATGTAGAACGGGCCATTCATCGCATTAATATTGACAATGTCCTGGATCATCACCTCAAACCGGTAGATATCAGTCATATCTATCGGAACCGGATACCCGGCCTTGGGTTCCAATTGAAGCGGGGGTGCGAGCGCGGTCGCCTCCTCAGGATTCAGTGGTTTCATCATCGCTCCTTGGGGCTTAGCTCTTGTTCTCAGCTAAGGACCGGAGATAGGCGGCTCTTGCAGCGAAATCCTGTGCGCTGGGCGATCCGGTTGTAGGTGCCGCAAAGGTTTTATCGGATGCTCCCGCTGAACTCGGTGGAGTGTAGGGCGAGTTGGAAGGAGTATTGTTTTCACCCTCCTCTTCCTCCTCATCACTGGCGTCCTGTGCGGTGGTTGAACGTCTGCCATCGTTCAGTGGAACTCCGCGAAGATAGTCAGCAAGCTCCTTGCTACTGAAAGTCTTGATCCAAAGAATCTCGGTATTGGTCAGATCCGCAACCAAGCCTGGGAGCTGGGAGGCAAGGTCGTCGGCGACAGGACGACGATCGAGCTTTTCGACAATCTCCCCGTCTGCGTCGGTCGCTGAGATTCGATTGAAATCCACTGCTACTGACTCGCGGCCCTTGCCTTGCTTGGAAAACTTGAACCAGACACCGCCCTTGAGGGCTGTCGGATCAAAACTCTTCTCCTGAACGGCCTCGATGATCTTCTTATCCAGAAGTCCAGACACGGTTGAACTCAGTTGCAGAATGACGGGCTCATTCGCGGCATTGAGCGCGTTGTAGTAGACATATCGGGACTTCCTGAGACGCTGCTCAGCTTCAGCAAGTCTCTTGGCGTGAGCCCCGTCAGGACTCTCTTTCCTCGCGGACTCGTAGGCTTCCTTTGCGGCCTTCCAGGCCTCACAGATCGGGCAATACTTTTCTGTGTAGTAGGTGCAGGCCACCTTCATCGGATTTCCGCTCGAACCTGTCAGCCAATGCATGTTGTAGGTTTCATCGAGCTTTCGATTGGCGGGATTGAACGAAGGAAGGATCCGGTAAATTGCCGAACCTTCCTTTAGACTTTCAAATTTGTAGCGTGATCGCTTCTTGCTCTTGTTGAGAAGCGCATCCAGGTCAAATCCCAGTTCCAGGTTACTCATTATTCTTTCTTCCTCGCTTGGCTTTGGGTTCAAAATTTTCTTTGATCGGCGCTTCTTGGTCTCTGATCTCTATTTTCGAGACGTATTTCAGCGCGTCACACAATTGCTGTACCGACCCCTTGCTTTGCTCTTCCGAAGTCGGATGGATAATGACTTTCTTCACACTTCACCTGCTCAAAGTGCAGGCGGCGCCGCTTCCCCACACGGAGGGAAAGGAGGTAAGGGGGAGTACAACCGAGCAAGGAAACGGCGTCACCTACGCCAGTGCTGTACCGACTAACAGGAGAAGCTTGAGCCGCAGCCACACGTACGTTTTGCGTTGGGATTGCGGATCTCGAAGCCACGTCCCTGCAATCCATCCGTGTAGTCGAGCTCGGAGCCCTCTAGGAAGAGAGCGCTTTTCGGATCCACGATGATCTCGAAATCACCGATTAGGATAACGTGATCGTTTCCGTTTCCGGCTTCGGCAGGCTCAAATCGCATCTGGTAGGAGAGACCGGAGCAGCCACCGCCGATGACAGCCACTCTTAGCCTTTGATTCTCTGGTATTAGCTCGGAAATCTTTGCTCGAGCCTCTGGAGTGACTTTGATGTCAATCATCTACCCACGCTGTACCCGTTCAGACGTACTCCAGTCTTTGGACCGACATCGACCACTTGCCGGGCTCACGAGCTTCCTTGACGAAACCAAAAACGATGACGATCCGGTTCGTCTTTGGGTTGCCGAGCTTCACATAGAGATCGGGCCAAAGTATCGCTTCCAGAGCCTCTCCATCGTTGGCGATCTGCAATTTTAGAGCGGTGACCCTTTTATTTGTTTTTTTGTCCGTGTATTGGAAGGTGTCTGAACCTTGGATCAGCCCGGCCCACGCACATCTGACGCCCTTATATCCGCGAGCATCCTCCGAAAGTTCTTCAATCGTTGGATAAACTCGTACATCTCCGCCCAGAGTTGGATCAAAGACAGTGATTTCCTTTTCCCCGTATAACAGATTCGACTTGAGTGACAGGAGCTGCTGAAACTGTTTATGAACATTCATCCGGTAAATCGGCATCGCTTGGCAACGAGCGACTTCGATTTGAAGAGGATCAGAGTAGAGCTCAGGCGATTCAATTTTGAGGTCCCAGAGGCGCGTGCCTTTCTGAACCTCCTTGGATTTATAGAGATCGATCGCAGCCCGCAGGGCTTCGCCTCTTTTGCCCTCACCAATTTTGAGAGCTGAGACCTTCTTGAGATATTGGTACTCCTCAATCAGGGACTCGATACTCCTGCCGGGCTCAATGTTCCGAAAGGCATCGCAGAGGATCAGGTTGTGAATCACTCCCTCATTCACCTTTCTTGGATCAACACGTTCAACGAAGTCTTGCAGGCTTTTGAACGCTTCCGATCCGCGCTTTTCGCGGATCTCTTTGGATGCCACATCTCCCACGCGGTCGATGAGATAAAGCGGGGCCTTGACCCGATTTTCTTCCGGAAGAAACGTGTCCGTAGGCCCATTGACCGTAGGCAACTCCAGGAGGCCGTCTTGCATCAGGAGGTTGGCGTAACCCTTTTCACGGATGTCCTCGACCTTGGCGTTCTGTAGGACCGCGGTGAACCACTCGACCGGAAAGTTCTTTTTCAGGAACGCGCACTGGTAGGCGACCGTTCCATACGAGGCCGAGTGTGCCCGGTTAAACGAGTAGGCTGAAGACGAAATACATAAACCGACGAAGACCTCAGCTTGTGTGTCAGTCCAACCTCTTTCTTTTAGACGCGACCTGAGCTTTGGAAGTTCCCGCTCCATGTCCTGACGCTTCTTTTTAGCGAGTGTCTCGCGCAGATAGTCGGCATCCGATGCTGAGTAACCGCCGCCCTCTGGGTCCATAAACATCGCCTGAATCTGCTCCTGATAGACAGCGACACCGAACGTGTCACTGAGGTGTCTTTCCATCATGGGATGCGCGTATCGGACGGGGATTTTTCCGTTTCGTCGAGCAATGTAGGCTTCTGTCATGGTGAGTGGGCGCCCCTCGTCATCCAATTCGCCCACTGAAGCCAGGAGAGGACCGGGTCGTACTAGAGCCACGATGTCAGAGAGATCACGAATACACCTCGGTCTGATCCTCTTCGTAAAACCGGTCATCAATGAAGAGTTCATCTGAAATACCGTCTCGGTTCTGCCGCTCGAGAGTTCTTCGAAGACCGATGGGTCCTCGGGAAGTTCGTAGATGTCGAGAACTCTTCCATCGGGCATCGGGAGGCGATCGATAGCCAAGTCTCCCCGAGTGATTCGGAATTCTTCGCCACCAAATGTGATTCGCTCTTCCCAGACTTTGTGGCCGAACTTTCTTTGAACCAACCGGATGCAATTCGAGATGTCATCTAGGGTATTGACCCGAAGGAAGTCGAACTTGATCAGGCCCGCCTTCTCGACCATGTTGTTGGAGGCCGTGGCTTGATACTGAGTGCAGACGTAGCCTGAGATCACACAGGTCGGGACAGATTCAGAGATGGGCCTGTCTGATATGAGGAACGCCGAAGCATGCCGACCTACGGACCTCGGTATGCCCAAGAGCTGAACTACCGCGTCCCTAACCAATGGATATCGCTCAAAAAATTGCTCGAGCGCGGGATTCTGCGCGAGATGGCCTTCGTGCACATGCCCGTCTTGATCGGTATAGCCCAAAAGCCAGTCTTTACTGGCAACCCCCTGTGGCTCGTTGGGAATCGTTTTCGTCAATGCATCGATTTCAGGGTCCTGCGCATTCCGACTGAGGATCGCTCGGCACGCATCTTTGATGGCGCTCTTGACCTTGAGGGTACCTAGCGTTGAGCATTGGGCCATCTTGTCACCGAATCGCTCGCGAAGAAACGCGATGAGAGCATCCCTAGATCCGAAATCGCAGTCCAAATCCGGAAACTTTCCGCGTTCAAGGCGGGCTTGAGACAAAAACCGTTCGAAGGGAAGGTTCCAGTCCATCGGATCAATGGATGTGATCTTGAGGCAATAGCAGAGGAGGGATCCAGCTCCCGATCCACGACCGGGCGCCGCAAAAATAGAATTTTCAGCTGCCCACCGATAAACGTCCTCAAGGAAAATGAAGTAGGGAGAAAAGTCGATGATCCCGTTGTCGCAGATGACGGAGATTTCCATCATCAATCGCTCAACCCAGAGGGGCTCATCCCACTTCATGCGCCCATGATGGTCCACCCAACGGATCAAGGTCGCTTTGCGCTCTTCAGCTGGACTCAACTTCTTTGCCAAAATATCGACTGGAATCACGGGCTCGGGCTGTCGATATTCATCATGAATGACCAAGTCTTTGGCCAGATCGACTAAGGTTTCGTTATTTTCGCAGGCTTCTTGAAAGATCTTTTTTTGCTCAGCGTCCGATCCGTGGATCTTCTGCCATGCCGTCCATGCCATCTCGGTCGTATACATGTGATACGACTCGTGAAAGGACCACCCGTCATCCGACGTCGATAGGAGCACGTCTTGGAGCCTTTTCTGATCAGGTCTCACGAAGTGGGAATCGACGGTCAGAAGCAGAGGAAGATCATACTTACGCGCAACTTCGATTGATTTTTTATTGCAGGCGACCTGGAGCTGTCCATCCGGACTGAAGTCTTTGCACTCGTCGAAACTGAGTGGGGTGTTTTGCAGAAACTTCTTATGCTCGCGCGAGTAGTTCCATCCGCAAGAATGGGGCATGACCTCCACGAAGGTGCGCCCTTTGAAAACTTCGAGAAGCTTGAGCAGATTTCGCTCGGCGCCTTGAAACTCGCCGTTCAGGAAAGCCTTATTGAGCGCGCCGATCAGACAACCGGTTCCTAAAACCAGGCCTTCGTGATGGTCGAGAAGCTCTTGAAAAGTAATTCTCGGTTTGAGCTGCCTGCCGCCCCACATCGAGACCACCCGATCCGCATCGGCACCGTCGCGTTTTCGTTTGCCTCCCGAGAGCTTGTCCTGCTGCCAGGCCTTCGAAGCCAGTTTGATCAAGTTCCGGTAGCCAACCTCTGAGGTAGCCCAGACCGTTACGTGATAATAGTCGTAGGGTTTACCTGAAAATTTGTAATCCTTGTCCGGGGCAACATAGAATTCGCAGCCAGGAAGTGGGATGAGCCCCGCCTTTTTGCACTTATGGTAATTTTCCAGAGCCCCAATCACCCAACCGTGATCGGTCGTTCCGAATCCCCGAGCCCCATTCTCTTTGCACCACTTGAGGTACTCGTCGATGGAGCTCGCTCCGTCCAAAACGCTATAGACCGTATGGGTGTGAAGGGGTGAGAGCTGGTTTTTTGCCGGGCACTGGCTCATTCGATTCTCGCCCAGTTTTGAAGATGCTCATGCTGGACGGCGACCACACTCGGAGCATGAGAAATCACGAGGTCGCTTGAGGTCCGGTTGATGAAGAGAACTTTCATCTTGGTGTACTTCGGACCGGTATAGGCAATGGCTTTCACTAAAATATCGAGATCGAGGCTGTTTCTGTGCCGATATCGTCCGTTACGAACGAAGCCCTTAACGACCGGGATCATCGGAACCCACCTTGGCTCGTTCCTTTTGAAGAAACTCCGCGAGCTCGGGGCGCGCTAGAACAGGCGCTTTGCGGTCAGAACGAAACTCGTAGCGGACACGGCCATCTTTAGATTTGAGGACCGTGTATCCGGGGCTTCTCACGAACTCTCCGGTCGGGAGAAGTGGGGCCGCCCGGTATGCCTCCAACTTGGACTTGAAGTCCTTTTTTGCCGTCTCTGGAGTGTCACCCACCCCGAGGATCTCCTGATGGGTGCGCTTGATGAATTTTCGGTATTCAAACTTTCCAGTCTGCTGGTTTCTCACAATGAGATGACCTCCAGCAGTGCTGTACCTGGGTAAGCCAAGGCTTTGATTCAGACGTAAAAAAGGCCCCAAGGCACGAAGCCCTGAGGCCCTTATTTTGTTGCAGCGACTCTAGATGTTGGCGCTACTCGATGGATTCCTCGTCAGAATCCGAAGCATCGGACCTCTTCTTTTCCTCCGATGCTTGAGCTTCCGCTTCGGCCTCCTCGTAATTGGGGGCTGCATAGATCCGACGTTCCGCGGCACTTCTCATGCTGCAGAAAGCGATCAGATCCTCCTGCTCGTCCTGGGGCAGTGCCCGGAAAGCATTATTGAAGGCTTCCAAGCCCTGTTTGTCATGGATCGCGCCCAATTGATCGAGGTTCTCCTGGCACCTGTCCCAATCGAGGTTCAGCACCGCCTCGTGCTGATCCTGGACTCCGAACAGTACCTCCTCGCTATCGGGTCGATCCGAATCAGGACCGAACAGTGATTTAGCAGACCCGTCGAGATTGAGCTGGGTATTGGTCTTCGCGAACATCGCGTTGAGCGACGCCGCTCGACCTCCCTTCTCCTCGATCGAGTTCTTCCACCTGAGCCTGCGCAGATAGTTCGCAAGCCTCTTTCCAACCCACTCGGATTCGGCTTTTTCCAAAGCCAATTCAGGATTTTCCCTCTTCCACTTCAGGTGCTCTTCGTCCGATCTCGTTTTCCTGCTCTCGTTCTTGGTGATTCCCGTCAACGCAAGATGTGGATCGAAGTTCAACAAGCTCATTACGGCTTCCAACCGACACTGATTGCGTAAGTCGTACTGGCTCATCGACGCTTCAAAACACGCGTTGGCAGGAAAGAACTTGACGATCATACCGCGTATCAGTCGCTCGTGCTTCTTGATTCGAATATCGTCAATGATCCGACCACCAAGATCAAAGAGGGCAGGCTGTTTTTTAATCGCCTGGTTTTTCATACGTCCTCCTATTTTTTCTCTTTGACCTTTGAGCCACGAAACATCCTGATCCTACGGACTCAGGAACACCTCCAGTCTTCCCGTTTTGGTGCCGTCACCTTCTAGGGCCCTGCTGAGGGAATCCAATACTTCCTGCTCCGAACATGCGCCGAAATCCTTCCGGCCCTTCGGTGGCAGTATCCGATACACTTTCATATGTTTTGCTAAAACCTGTTCAAGCTCGAGAGCCTCTTTGTAGGCGTCCGGATCAAGCCCGTTGTAAAATTCTTCCCACCCCGCTTCGAGCATGAGACTAATCTGATCCTCGGTGATTTCGTTTCCAAGGGTAGCAAGTCCACCGTACTGCCCGGGCATATCCACCTTCAGGCAATCGAAGAGCCCTTCAACCAGGATCACGCGCTTTTCGTTTCTTGCGTTGTCATAGTTGTAAATCACTCGCGCTCTCGGAAGATCGTCGCTCGATTTCATCCGGTTCTTCGGATCGACCGGGCTGATGTAGCGGCACTGGTAGCCTAGACCGATGCCATGAAGCTTGATCGGAGCAACAATTCCATCCAGTCCCGCCTGATACATCAGATCATGGCGAACCCAGATCTCAGGCTTATCAGCACCACGCGAGAGCAGATACTCGACGGCCCGTACGGATTTCTCGACCGGAATGAATGTGGGATCAAAGTAGAACGGGACGAGGGGTTCCTCATCGTCCTGAAAGTCGGCGTCAGTGATCTCGGCGGCTGAAGAGGACTCCTGAAGCAGACTCGGGAGTTGCTCGAGCTTTCCCTCCGGCGCCGATCCGATGACCATATTGCTGACTTCGGGAATAGAGACCCCGAGGAGATCGGCGACAATCCCTTTCCAGGTCCAACCCTGCTTGCAGCCCATGCATTTACTTCTGCCACTGTCGCGGAAGATATAAACGCGCTTCTCCCTTCCGCAGGCTGGGCAATCGACGACTAGGGATTTACGGGTCATTCCTTTCAGAATGCCCTTTTCGTCCAAGAGTCCTCGAAGTATGTCTTCGCCGATTCTCACCGAAACCTCCTATACGTCCTGCAAAATAGACCACTACACTCTAATTTTATCTGTTTTTGACAATTCGAGTCAATATGGGCTGCCCGATCGATTTTACACGGAAATACCGGGAAAACTGCTGTTTTTGTGCGTTTTATGCTCAGTAAGTCCTGAGCATTTTCCGCTCTACAGGGATTGAGCATGTTTGTAATACTCCTCCCACTCGCTATTGCCCCAGACATAGGGACTGATGAGCCTGCGCGCGTGATCCGGTGACACATTCCAGTAGCCGCAAAGGACTCTGAACGCCCATCGGTAGGCCAGTCTGTCCGCTTTCGTCCCTTGCTGGGAGAGAGCGGAAATCAGCGTTGTTTCGGGTGTGTCCTGGATCTTACCAAAGTGCTCAGCAAGATCTCTGCGACTACGGAGTCTCAGATGACCCGCCTGAAAGAGGATATGTGCCACGGCCTCAAGATCAGGCGTGCCTTCGGCCACCTCGATCGTCTTTTTCCTAAGGTCAAGGATCACTTCGCCTTGCTGAAGCTCCTCTGTGGCAAAGACCCGAAAATCAGGAGCCACCAGACGAACCAGTCTGCGAGCCATATTGAATGGAGCTGATTGCTCGATTGAACTGGGCATGGCTCACCCTCCGAGTTTCCGGAGCGTGTCCAACACCATTTTCGTCCGATTGCTGAGAACCCGAATTGTTTCTCGAGCGGGACCGACCGCTTGGTCATAGGTCTCTTTCAGATCCCGGACTTTTGGATCTTCTTTCTGAAAGGCTCGCGCCTCGGCGATTCCTTCCTGAAAGCGAACAATCATGGATTTGAGCTGATCCGGGGACGCCGCCTCAACCTCGGCAATAAATTCCTCGGAGATACCCAGTGGAAGCCGTTTCTTTTGGGGTTTCCTCATAAAGCCCCTCCTTCCACATTGCTGTACCAACCCCGCTCCAAATACCTGCGTCATGAGAGACACTCTTATTTGGGTTTACCCTCGTCATCGATCCATCCTTGGCGAATGGCGAATTCTCTTCCGTGCTTCTCTATCAACCTAGGAAGGTCATGCTGCCTGAAATGGGCCTTGGAGCGCTCCAGGAGCTTCTCATTGAGCCCCTGATCCAACGACTTGCCCCGATACTCATCCGTCGTCTCTTTGGCTAAGGCGGAGGGTTTGCCAAGCCTCAATTGAAGCTCCGATCCGCAGGAAGGGCAATTTTCCTGATAAACTTCAGCCTCAGCTTGGCTCATCAGGCGGGACTTCTCTTGTCCGCACTTCAGACATCGGAATCGAAAGAAGGGCATCAATACCCCGTTTGCCGGGAATAACTCAGACCAAAGCCCAGTATCCTGAGCCCGATGGCGAAAAAGTCCGCTGAGAGATGAAAGAAAGCCGACGTGGGAAGGTCCACCCGGCAAATACGCTCGGCCTGAATCAGATCGAGCTCATCACGATAGAGACCACACCGAATATTTGGAGCGTGAACTTTCAGGTGATTCCACGGATTTTTACGAGTGGGAAATTCACTAGCGGCAGCCGTTTGGAAGATCTTCCGGTTTTGAAGATAAAGGGCAGTCATCTCTTTGCCGCTTGCCCGATAGCCCATCCTGCTCCGACGGTGAGCAGAATTCCAGCGCCGATTCCAGCCCAAAACTCCCACTTGGTCCGACTTCGTTCTTTATCGAGCGCGATGCGTTCTCTTTGCGCTTCATTCTTCCAGAGTTCGGATTGCTGAGCGGACTGTTGGATAGAGAGATCCTTAAGACTGATCAGCTTCCCCTGTTCATCCAAAAGCCTTTTGTTGTATTCATTCTCAACAAGCGCTGCCTGCACTTTCTTGTTATAGTCCAACGCCAGTCCGACACGGTCACAGTCCGTGACTTTGTCCCCGACATGTAAGGTCACGGCATTCGGGCATTCGGCCATCGCAGCAGGGGTAAAAATCTGACTCCAAATCAAAACGCCCAAAATAGCGCGTCTCATAATCACTCCTTCAGGGATCGTTCCTCTTGTTGTGAAAATCCGCCGGATCTTGTTTCGATGCCGCGTCTTTAGCCTTTTCCTTTTCGGACTTAATTTCCTGGATTTTCCCTTCCTGAGTCGCCTCGGCGAGCCTTGTTTCCTGTCTTTGTTTCTCGATTTCTGCGTCCTTTGCATCGACTGACTTCCGACGCAGCTTATCGAGGAACGCCACAACCGCCTCATAACCCCCGGTTAAAAGGATCAGTAGAATAGGAACAATCAGGGCAACTGTCTTGAGTTTTTCGAAAAGCGTCAGAGACGCCCATTTCGCTTTCAGTCCTTCCATACGATGTCTCTCTCGATCGCCTTCTGAACGAGTTCGCAGAAGTCTTTCGCCCTTTGGGTTTGGGCCTGGTCACAGACTTCTTCGATCTGTTTTCGTTCGTTCCTCACGGTGCCGAGGTCAACGGCATTGTCTGGGACTTCCATTTCAAGGAAACGCTGTTCACGAAGTACGAAATTGGCGATGGATTCAAGCGGAACTGCATAAGCATATTCTGGGGAATTTCCGCCGCTCCCGGCGAAGGCAAGTCCTGCGATCTGCCCCTCATCGTTAAAGACAGCTGATCCGGATGAGCCGGGTTTAATCGTAGCACTCACCACGACGGAGTCGTAGCGATGAATCTCAGGCAGTCCTCCCATCATGATACAGAAGATTCCAAGATCGCCTTGGATCTCCTCATCCGTACACTTCCGGATGCCAGTCATCACTTCGATGATTTTGTGCTGACTGAAATGACCTCGAGTCACGATGTTCGGCAGTAAACCCGGATGTCCGGAGATTGCGGCCCCGGAATGGGGATCCGGTGCACGACTCGAGACTTCCGTGCTTAGACCGAGATCGGCTGCCACGGTGACAAGACACAGGTCGTGAACCTTCGAGCGCTTCAGACCTGTAATCAAATAGGTACCCGATTCCGAGATCACCAAGCCCCCATGCTCAATCACTTTGCAAACGTGACGATTCGTCAGAACGGTGGTTTCTGTAGGAGTAGACGATAGAATCACACCCGTTCCACCGGCTTTTGCGTCGGCTCTGACGACTTGTACGGATGTCCGCGCCATCTCCGCATTGGTCCGAGGACGGTTATAGTCTGGTCCGGACAACACGAAGAAGGAGATCGCCAATAGACCCAGCGCTGCGGCGCTCAACCTGGCTCGCGTTTTTACCCATTTGACAGGCTTCAGACATTTCAAATATTTCACGGCAATTCTCCACTACTCATGGCTTGCATCAGCCCCTTTTGCATCTCTCGGATCTGTGATTCGCCCTCTGACGGCTGGCGCGAGATCGCGCCACCACAGGTCATCAGAAGCTGCGCTACCGAGAGGGCGTTCTGTAGCGCTGTGATGGTCACTTTGGCTGGATCAAAGATTCCCGATGCCCAGAACTCAGTCACTTCGCGTTTGAGGGCGTCATAGACAAAGAACCTGGGATTCTCGACAATCTCCGTTTGCCCGTCAGGCAACGTGCGCGAGCTCTCCTCAAGGCCCACTTGATTTCCGATAAAGAGGGCCTCCTCCTCATTGGAAGCGACGCCCGAATTCAGAAGGATCTGCGTGAAGGGTCGGGTGAGCGCCTTGGAAAGAATCTGATTGAAACCGGTCGTCGGGAGTTGACGAGAGACATGAAGGAGAGCGGCACCGCCCCCCGGAACCACTCCTTGATCGATCGCTGACCGCACTGCAGAAACGGCATCCACAACGCGATCCCTGCGCTCCTTAGCCTCAAAGGCCGTCGAACCGCCCGCGAACACAGTTGCTACGCCTCCGGTAAGTTGGCCGATCCGATATCTCAGGCGATCACAATCAAATTCGCTGGATCCTTCCATCTGCCCCTTGAGCTCAGCAATGCGTGATGTGACTGCATTTTCATCGGGCGAAGTCATAAAAACAGACTGACTCACACCGATCCTCACCTCTTCGGAAAACCCGATATTGGACGGCATGGCGTTGAGGAGAGGATTTCCTTGCGGCTCAAATACCTGTCCGCCGGTATAGGCGCTCAGATCATGAAGAAAGCCTTGTCGTCCGTGCGCCTGTCCATTCCGCGGAGTTACGAATGGAACCACACTCAAACTCTGTTGCCGAAAGTTCTGAGCAAAGGCCCTCAGAACGTTGTCACCGAATCCGTGAGCGACGATGACAAGCGGATGCCGAATCGCCATTCCTTTTTCATCGACTTCTTTTGAAATTCTTTCGAGAAGAGGGATGGCGGTTTCAATTTCATTGATCTCACCATCGAAAAGCACGACATAGGCGCCGGAAAGCACACAATCGCCATAAGCCTTGCGGTTCATGAATGCAGCGGAAGCCGATCCTCCCAGGTCCCCGAGACCCGAATTGACCGGAAAGCCCTCCTGGTGTCTGACAGTGGTTTCGAGACCGGTTCCTTCCTCGACCTGGACCATTCCGTCTTCACCGACGAGTCCCACCGCCTCGGCCACGGCGTCCGCGATCTCGGTATCTGAGTTAGACGACACCATCGCTACGTGCCAGACGGCTTGCTTTGCTTCTTCAAAGGAAAGATCTCGGATCGGTCGGGAGAGACCAAGAATCATGGGGCGGATACTGTTCTGAAAGGTGTCCTTTAATTCGCGAGCCAGCCGCTGTGGACTGTAGGACGGATTCTTCTCAAGCCAGAGCTGTCCTGCTTCGACGATCGCAAAAGCCAGAAGCATCGAGGTTGTCGTTCCGTCTCCACACGAATGGACCGTACGTTCCGAAGCTTCGATCGCTGCCTTGGATACGAGGTTTTGAACAGCCGAATTGGCCGCAAAATGCTTCGCGACGGTGACTCCATCTTTCGTCGCTAGAACCGAGCCATTTTCCTGCTCAAGAAGAATCGCCCGGCCACCTGGCCCTAGGGTCTGGGAGGTGATCATGGCGAGATCCCGGATTCCCTTGAGAACTTCCTTTCTGAAATCAGGCGAATCAAAAAAGGTGTGGGTCTTCATATTACTTCTCTGCTGTACCGTCGTCTTCGTCGGGTCCTCCGATCGATGGCTTTGCCCTGGAATTGCGCACATCAGAGGGCAGCCCGCCGTCCCGATATTTCCAATCAAAAGACTGACAGGTCGCCCGGACACCCGGATTGCCATATGGATCGAGGATCACGTCACCCGGCTGGAGATCTGCCAGTTGGGCGCAATTCAGAACGACGGTCTGAGGGAGATACCTGCGGTCAGCCCGATCATTTCTGACGGACCAATGATCCCCGATACAGGTCATGAAATTCTCTTCATCAAACGGGTTGTCGCGACTCTCGAATCCCTTCTTGATCTTGGCCGGGGCATCGCGATTGATATGGTAATCTTTGGAACGCGAGAAGATTCCGATGGGCTCCCATGTATTCGTCAGGCGTTTTGATTTGGTGGTCACGATGTGGCGATCCCGGTACCAAGCGATCTTGGCAACGAGGAACAGTCCCGCCTTCTCAAGCTGTCCGATCAGAACCCCGCCGTTATTCGGGACATCGACGTGGATCGGGATGGAGATACAGATCAGTCCGCGCTCGACCACTTGCTTGGAAAATCCGAGGATGACCTCAGGATCGTACGACTCAGAATAGGGCAGCCGCGTGATGAGCGCCTGCGACAACTTCTTGCCCATCAGCTACGTTGTACCTGTGGGCGAATCCCCTTCCGTCGTGACTTCTTCGAGCTGGAAGGAGCGCGAGTATCCAAGAAACTCCCTGGCCTGCTCGTGCGCCTCTTCCGGAGATGAAGCATGAATCATGTGGGCCTGGTCAGTCAGCAATACCGGGCAGCGGTAGGTGAGCCTAAATCTCTTCAGGATGTTGCCGTCGGTCTTGCCGTTTAAACGTCTTGCGGTCATAGGTTACCTTCGCCTTATGCACTCGCTTGGGTGGCGCGACCGGAATCCGTTTCTTGGGACGTTTGACTCTGATCTTGATCGGCTTCATAAAGTCCCTTCTTGTCCAGAATCTCGTCCACCTGGGAGTAGACGGAGTCCTTCGTGACCTCGAGCCTCTCCCGGTTATCGATGACAAACGGGAACGGATACAGATCGAGATCCCGTTCGGATGAGTCCGTCGATACCGTGGTTTCAAACCGCTCGATCCGTACTGCGATCACAGTATTTGGAACGGCTGAATTCAGGGCGTCCAGTTCACTTTGGTAGCGAAGATCTGAGATGACGTAGCCGCCTCCGGGAATCATCTTCTCGACGGCCTTTTTCACCCAGTGGTTCCGGTCCCCGGTCCGGGCGGTTGAACCCTCGAGAATACAGAAAGCCCTGGGCGTCCAGTAGAGGCGGTATGCTTCCGTTTCACTTCCAGTCGGAAACACACCGTAGAACTCGCCGTCGCGGTACTCGAATCTGGCCGGAGTATCACCCGCAGAGGAGCGGAACTCTTTGACCATGTATTCGCAGAGCATTCTCGAAAATGCATCTCGGGGACTGACCGGATACTGGAAAAGCGGCTTTTCTTTGAAGGCCGGGTCATCCATCCAGGATCTGGGAAGATTCCACTTGCGTGCCACCTCATCCTTCAGTGGATCCGCGAATGACACTCGCTGAAACCCCCGCTTTTCCACGAGGTAATTTGCGACCATGTCCTTCCCTGAGCCCTTCCAGCCTGAGAGTGCGACGATTTTCATTTGCTCTTCTCCAGAATTTGTTCCAGCAAAACGATCAACTCTGCTGTACCTGGAGCTTGTTCGCGCAAGGGACGATGGACATGCCATGGGCTATGGCGAGCACGCGGTGCCGCTGGGGGAAGCGTCTTTTTAGACGGGAAGTTCGGTCGTGGATTGGGAGGTCAAGTCCCATGTCAGGCAATTGCGACCGCTGTAGCGACGTTCTTTCACCCAGGGGTGAGGATCAGGCCGCGATCCTACCGCTCCGCCATTCGTGGGTGGACACTGTCAACTCAGGCGATGTCCTTGAGCGAGTGAAGAAACTGGATCTTCAATCCTCTTCGGCGTGGTCCTGATCCAAAGTAATGTCGATCTCTTCGTCTTCCTCATCCTTCGGAAAGGCGCTTTTGACGAGATCACGCGCAGCCGCCCTTTGCTCGACTGTGATCTCCGCCTCTTCCTGAAGTTTCTTTTCGGCGCTGTTGAATGCCATTCCAACCAAGTCCTTAAGAACAACAGCGGGATCGGCACCTTTTTCCTTTGCGATTCTTTGAGCCGCATAAGCAAGCGCCTGAGAAAACGCATCGACCATGAGTCCGGGATCTTTCTCACTGAAGACGAGATCTGCGTACGGTTTCCATTGGAGGACGAGGAGATGGATGCCGTTCTTTCGCGCGCGCTCGACAAGTCCTCGAATATTCATTTTGACCATACGTTCATCCTTTCCCCCAAAGGTCAGCTTGCACGACTGAGTTCATGAAGCGAATCAAGCGCCGACTCTTGGGTCACCTGCGATTCCAGATCTTCTAGGATTTTCAAATATATATCAGAGCTATGGCCTTCGCCAACTGCATATCGGGGATCTGGGACCATCTCATCAAACATTGCGGGATCGGGCACATGGACGGAATCAGGGTTCCAGGAAGCCCTTTGCTCCAGCCCCCGGAATGATGGGTCCTTCGCTTGCCAAAAATCGCCTCGTAAAAAGACGATCGCCATCAACGCACGCAAGTGAGCGCGGTGCCGAGATAAGTGAAGCCGTTCGGCATCCCCGTTGCCGCATGCTTCCCGATATCTCCAATAGTGGTGAGCGGCAGCGGTAAAGTGAACATCCACAAGATCCCGATCTTCTCGGCTCAAGTGGATCTGATAAAAGGCCGGTCCCAGAACTTGAGAGTACCTCATTCCAAGACTCCGATTCGGCCTATTGAATTCAGAGCTTCGATCGCTCTCCTTGCCATCTTGACCCATCCTCTCCACTCAAATCATACCGCCATTGAGCATACACGACAAGTATAATATTGAGCATAATTTGCTCAATGATACCCACCTGTGTCTCAGGTGACATCATTTGCGGGTGCCCTTCCGCGCAATTTGGCACTCATCATTTTTCCAGGATGGACTCGCTGATTTCGATCTCTTCAACATCCTGGTCGGGAATTGAAAACATGATTTCCGTCAGGGCCGGTTCGAGAATCGCCCGAAGCGCTCTCGCCCCCGTACCTTCCAAATCGGCTCGACGTGCCACTTCTTCAAGGAAGCCTGGAGAGAATTTGAGTCTGACCCCATCCAGGCCCAGGAGTTCCTGGTACTGCTTCACGACGGAATTCTTGGGTACCGTAAGAATCCTGATTAGATCCTCGCGCTTCAATGCGTGAAGCTGGGCGATCAAGGGAAAGCGTCCAACGAACTCCGGAATCATCCCAAATTTCACTAGATCCCTGTGCCGGATGGATCTCAAAACGTTGTCTTCTGAGTTCGCGTGATGATGGAGACCTAGCGGTTTCCGCTTCGCTGTCTCGTCCGTAAGCTCGGTGAACGCTCCACCGCAAATAAACAGGATGTCTTTCGTATTGATCAGCTCGGTGGGAGCGTTCGCATGTTTTCTTCCTTGGGGGTTGATCGAAACTACCGAACCCTCGAGCATTTTAAGAAGGCCCTGTTGCACACCCTCTCCGCTCACATCACGTCCGCGGGCATCTTGGCAGGCGATCTTGTCGATTTCATCAATGTAGACAATGCCCCGTTCAGCCTTGGAGATATCTCCGCTACAGTTTTGCACCAAGCGGACAAGAACGGAATCCACGTCTTCCCCGACATAGCCCGCCTCGGTCATGGACGTAGCGTCGGCTGAGGCGAAGGGGACTTGAAGGAACTTAGCGATGGTTTCGACGAGGTAGGTTTTTCCACATCCTGTAGGTCCGACCATCAGAACGTTTGACTTGCCCATCTCGGTTTTGCTGGATCTGCCGATCCGTTTGTAGTGGTTGTACACGGCAACTGCGAGCATCTTCTTTGCCCTGTCTTGTCCGATCACGTATTGGTTCAGGTGCTCAAGAATCTGTCTAGGCGTCGGGCGGTCGACCTTCGCGTTCTTTTTTGATTTTGGATCGACAAGCTTCCAGTCTTCCACGACCTCAACGCAGTCATAGACGCATACGTCGCAGATATAGGCATCAGGATCCGCCCCCTTAACGAGTTTCCCGACTTCTCTATGGGATAATCCGCAGAATCCGCACCTAGGCTCATTCCCATTGGGCACAACAGCTTTCCTCAGCTCCGACTGGTCAAACGCCTTTGAGCTTGAAGTCCTTTGCTCGATGCCTTCAGGCAGACATCGTTGATTTCACATCTCCGGTGAATCGCCTCGAAGATCGCTCCCTTGACCACTTCGACAATCTGCGCGCCGGTAAATTCACCCGTGGCGACCGACGCGTAGTCCAGGGACTGACGCGTCGCTTCGGATACTCCGCGCTTTTCGAGATATTGCTGGGCAATCAGTTTGGCGAGCTCCGATTCAGGCTTACCAACTTCATAGACCCGATCGAATCGACCCGGTCGGTCTGCCAGGGCCTCATCCAGGGAACTCACTCGATTGGTTGAGCCCACTAAGACCAGAGAGTCATTCGATGTCAGGCCGTCCAACTGGTTCAGCATCTCGCCTAGCGCATTTCCGTGAAAGTGGTTTCTGGTTCCAGAGATCAGATCCAGATCCTCCATGATGACGAGCGAAGGCGAAAGTTTCCTGGCCATTTCAAAGACCGAAGCCACATCGCTTGGGCTCGTGATGGACTTAGCCGTCACCCAGATCGTGGTCACTTTTCCGCGGACCTTGGCGGCAAGCCACCTTTCGATCATGGTTTTTCCACAGCCCGGAGGCCCGGCCAGAATCACGGATCGCTTGACCGGTAATCCGTATCGATCGAACTCCTCTTTTTTCTCAAAAAGGTTGATCACGTTTTTCTCGAGTTCCGACTGAAGTTCCTTGCTGATGATCGGATGGGGCTGCTCACCGATATCGACCACATGGAAGTCCGATCCGCTGGTAATCTCGATAATCTGCCCTTTGATATAGGGCGATTTCAAAATCGCGAGCTTCAGCTCCTTGATGAGATCGACGGCTTTTGCTTCGTCATTGTCCGAGGCATCCACCGTAACCACCACTCCTCCGGTGGGACTGGGACCGTATTCGATGATAAATGGGCATCCAAGAAGCTTATCCCTGACCCAGAACTCGCCTTGAATCGGGACACTCAGAAATTTCCCTCCGATCTCCACGGTCGTATGGGTGATCTTCGGTGGTGCATACGGCAGTTGTAGGTCCTTGGCCTCGGGAATCGAATTGGGATTCACGATCTCAAAGCGCTCTGCATTCTTCATGAATTCATCCAGACAAACCAGAGCGATCGTCGGTGGTGACATTCCGAACATGGAATTGAAGCCATCACAGTAGCGATTATTTTCGAGGAAGATGCCACGCAATCCCTCCAAGGTGAGGGGTTCCGGTGCTTCAACGTTCTTTGGAAGTAGTTTTTCGAGTTCTGCGACCAAATCAAACAAGGCATTGTGACGAACCAGAAACGCTTGAACCGCTTGCAACGCCTGCTCAAAGTTCTTCGGAATCGGACGCCCGTTCGTATCGCACTCCATTTCAGTAGCTTCAGCCTTCCGCTGCTCCGCTCGTTCACGCGTAATCAAACGGGCCTGCTGGCGGATCAGCTTCTGCATCGCTTTGAGTTGGTTGGGCATCAGGTCACTTCCTCTGTGGACTAGGCCTTGCGGCGCATTTTTTCGATCTGACGGTCGGCGAATTCGGTCGCTCGACAGATCAGTTGCTGACTCATGTGAAAATGGAGCTTTCGACTTTTTTCAGAGCCCATTTTCCGGTTGAAGTAGGTCTGGCCCACGAAGCGGATCACCTGGTCGTAGGTATCAGCCACCGATTCCGGGAGATTGATGACACCATCCTGGTCCTCGTAAACATAGGTGCGAGCAAAACCCACCCTGACAAATCCAAGGTCAATCAGGTCGATGTGAAGAGCTTGGGATTCAGTGATGAGGACAACAGCTTTATAGGGCTCAGTTTTCATGGTCGTACCGCCTTCTCGCCAATGCTGTACCTCCCGATGTCAGGTGGCCTTTTGCGGTAGAAATGAGAAAGGCCGGGAGTGGGTCCCAGCCTCTGATAGATCGTATTGATCTTGGATTATCGGAATCAGTGCCAACGACGAACGTGTGTCAACCTGGCTACAGATCCGTCGGGGAGTTCACGCGCAAACTCTTTGGCTTCGACCATCTCGCGAATGTGAACGTGCTGATGATCGTGGTGGTGGTATTCATGTCGGTCTATGGGCCGGACGCACTCGTCGGGTTCCTTGGCTCTCTCACGGACGAGAAAGGACATATCCACGAACCACGGGGCGATCGTACCCAGGAGGACTGTCAGGATCGCTAGAGCACAGCCCAGGGCCGGTGCGTGCAGGCCAATACTCAAGGCCGCCCCGAGAAGACAAACCAGCGCTAGTGATGTGAAAATAAGGGACTTCTTCATAGTGCACCAACCACGTCAAGTATCTCAGACGTGCACCTTATCCGTCAAGCAAATTTGATCAATAGCTATTAAGCACTTTTTGCTCAATACTCACAGAATCTTATCCCGATGAACCTGACCCATTCTCTTATGGACGGATTCCCGCAGTTGGGAATGACGATTGAGGAGCTTACACAGCGGGAATGCGAAGTCGATGATGAGAGTGGTTGGTTTTCTAGGAACACCGTCCTCGTCGGGGTCGTTTCGCAGCGCGCGCCCGTCTGCCTGGAGAGTCCGCGAATAGGAAGCTCCTCCTTGCAAATTGATCAGAATATCGACAGGGATCGTATCGGCGCCTTCCCCTAAAGTCGACGTACCGACGAGTACCTTGAGATTGCGTGCATTGAACTCTCGTAAGAGCCGCTCGTTATCCGCACTACCTCCTACGGCGTATCCGGCATCAGGAAGCAGCGACTGAAGACGATCCCCGTGTTCCTTTTCATCAACTAGGATCAGGACACTCTTTCCATCGGAGGCGAATGCTTGGGTGAGTCCGGCGACGTGGGCATTGAGGATATCGTTTCCCAGGATCCAGTTCCGGTAGGCGACCAGGTCATTGTCGCCATCGTATTCCCTGGACGTCTCAACCCGATCGACGATTCGCTTTCCTCTTTGGATTTTATATTTGGTCCAACGCCCGCGGGTCCGCCAAACATCAAAGATCACGAAAGTCGGTTTTGCGAGATAGCCATCACGGATCGCTTCAGGAGCATCATACTGGAAGGCGACCGGACCTACGGCGGATTCAATCAGAAGTGTCGCGTTGTCGGCGCGCTCCTCAAACGCAGTCAGTCCGTAGCGATGGACGGCATTCTTAAGCTTGTTTTGAAGAACATCGAAGAAAGTATCGGCAGCGACATGGTGACATTCATCGGCTACGACCAGGTCAATCGGCTCGAAATCTTTAGCATCGGCCTTAAAAACGGATTGATAGGTGGCTACTGTGACGTAACCCAGGTTTTTCTTACCGCCTCCGAATGCTTTGACGTTCTTGGGTCCGAAGGCCTGTTCGAAGCGTCTGACGGTCTGCTTTAGAATCGGAATGGAGGGAACAAGGAAAATGGAGCGCACTCCGAATTGCCGGATGAACTCCTGGGCAAGCTGAGTTTTTCCAACCCCGGTAGCCATCCGGAATAGACCGAGCCCCCGCTCGAGCGCCTGCCGATCCGATGACACTACTTCTAGGGCGCGCTCTTGTGGCTCACGAAGCTTCCCCGGTTTCCTTCCAAACAATTGCCGCCTGGGTCGCCTGAAGTCCCTTCGATCCTCGGTAATGAGCGGCCCCCAATTCCTTTCCTGGACGAGCCTGACGAGAGAGGACACAAGCCCTGTTGGAACAACGAGACAGGGCCCGGAGTGAGCTTCGCTCTCTTCAAAGCGACAACAATGGACGTGTACCGCTTTTTGTAGTTCCTCAAGTCTTGCCGTTTTCCAAGCCCGGTAGCTTTCTGGAATCTTTCCCCCTTGGCTGACCATCAATCTTTCTTTGAATGCAGACGACTTCCTGAAGCGATGGATTTGATTCTCCGCCGCCCGGTCACGAAAACTGAAGTGATCGTGAATCTGCTCTAAGACTTCTTTCGAACCTGAGACCAGGCTCGATGAAGCGGAAACGACAAGCTTCACTCCTATGCTGTACCCAGGTCATTCATGACACTGAGCAATCTGTGCAAGATAATGATTGAGCAAATTTAATGAGGAACTGATTGAGCAGGATTTGCTTGACGACTCGTGTCCAAACGTAGGAAAATAAAGGGAAGATGAGCAGTCTCAAGAGAAAGATCGCTGCAATCAGAAATCTCCTATTTGAGGAGAAAGAGATCCCTGCCTTCGGTTTGGCCCTTGAGGTCGCGGCGGAGTATGGTCCGCGAATTCATCCTGAAATGGATGAGAACCCGGAGCTTCGGAAAATCGTCCTGGCACGCGTAGCGGAAAAATTGATTGCGGACCAGCGCAAGCATGTCGTCTTTGAAAAGGATTGGGAACAATGCGACGATGGGGAATCCGCGGCTTAAGTGGAGAAATAGTTCGTGCCAGCTAAACCTGAAAAAACCATTCCTAAAAAGACGACCTCAAGTGTTCTGGAGGATTTCTTCCAGCGCCCCGAAGATCTCGTCACGTCATTCGTCAAAATCAGGAAGTCCGTCAAAGACGAAATCCTCAAGATCAAAAAGAAGGAAAAGAAATCGATCTACGAACTCACCGAAGCGTCCTATCTGCGCCTGATTGAGTGGTACAACTCCCCGGATGCGCGTTCGACCAAGACCTTGATGCTGGATAGCAAGACGGCCGGGAAAGGTCCGGGACTGCTGGATCAATTCTTCGGTACGCAAGAGGAGCTCGGAGAAGTTTTTGCTCGCGTGAAGAGATCGACCAAGAGACAGATCTGTGAGATCGCGGCAAAAGAAGACCGGACTATTTATGAAGTCACAGAGGTCGCCTACATCCTGCTCGTGGATTGGTACCGGAAAAATCGGGCCCCTTAAGTCAACGTGGAGCTGCTTGAAGCCCCGACTCCTGGAAGGTAAGCACCATTCGGAGGTGCGGGCGGAGGAGCCACGACCGCAGGGGCGACAAAGGTTCCCGTCGTTTCCACTTTTCCCTGAATGAAAAAGCTGTGTAAGGCCTCGCTGATCTCGGCTGCAAATTGATCCGCCGACCTCACTTCCTGGATCTGCTCGTAGATCCTGGTCAGTTCAGACTCGAGTTTGGATTTGGCAGAATCATAACCGTTTCCCGGAGAGTCGCTCAAGACTCCGCCCTTTCCCTTGATGGAGCCAGTGACTGGGCCTGCTGGCGGAGGAGCAGGTAAGGGACCTGAGGTCTCGTCGTTGGTCATCACGATGGCTTGGCTGAAATACGAAAAGATGGCGGTCGCCTCCTGCTTGGCAAGGGTCATGGGGTCTCTGGGCGAGTTCCCGTGCGCGTAAAGACTGACGAGGTCCTGCTTCAGAAGCGCTTTTGCGGCGGCAAGCCCCATTCCTGGAGCGGGCTTATCGATTCCGCCCAAACCCTTCCCTTTGACCGGGCCAGCCGTCTGCGCGCCCACCACCGATCCGGGGAAAGTCGTGATGATCGTCATCGGAACGCCCGTCTTGGCAAAATCGTAAATCGCTTGTGCTCTTTTCTTCGCCAGCTCGGGCGCGGACTTGAGCGATCCGACATCGGAATACATCGAATAAAGGCTCTGGGTAAGGGATTCTTTACCGGAAGCCAAGGGCACAAGTCACCGAGTCACGATCAAATACGTGAATACTCCCACAGAGGCCAATACTGCTAAACCCAGAAGGGTTGCGACAAATTGGGCACAATAAAATCCGAGAGTCGCCTTGAAGGCCATTCCAAATCCGATTTCTTGTTTGAGTGCCGAGATCTGTGGATCTTCAAAATCAAATCGACGCTTCACCGTGCGTGCCCTCCCGTATAGGTGCCCAGCATCAGTGCTGTACCGGAGGGGTCAGTCCCACCAAAAACATGAAAGCTTCTCTTACTTGGAGCGGAACCACGGCGTTACCCAGGCACTTAATTCTGTCCACCCGGGAGGGTATCCCATAAGCCACTCGACCCACGTTGGGTTCAGTTGTCCACCAGCCTGTCCGGATAGAGTTGGACTCCCGTTGCCGTATTTCCTGCCCGGCCCCTCCCGACCCGCTTCCGACGCCGTCGGAGTCGGCCACTTCACCACCCAATCGTTCAGATTTCTCGCACCGTGAGTCGTCCCGTACCTGCCCACTCTCTTCGCGTAACCCTTCTGAGCGTCGTGGGCCTGGGGTGTCGGCCAAAGATTTTTCCGCGCCATGGTTTCCAGACTCGGTCTGACCCGTCCTGTCCGGCCCGCCGCTCCACCCTGGTTGGTCCCATAGCTTGAGGCGCTCGGCGTGGGCAGCAAGCAGGAACCATCGCTGTCGCTTGTGAGGCGCTCCGACATCTTGAGCGGATAAAGTGCCCCACCGACAGTCATACCCTCGGGAGGCCAATTCTTGGACAACTCGACTGGCACCTCGAGTTCGGATAGCGGGGACGTTTTCAAGGAATATGAAAGTGGGCTGGATTTCTTCGGCCAAGCGCATGATCTCGAAAAAAAGCCCGCTTCGGCTTCCTTCCAAGCCCTTGCCATGTCCTGCAACACTGATGTCTTGACAGGGAAATCCGCCGTAGACGATGTCGACCTTGGGAAGGTCTGATCCTCGGAGAGTTTTGACGTCGTCCCAGATCGGGGCGCTAGGGAGATCTCCTGCCTCCATTCTGGAAAGCAGAACGGATTGGGCGTATCGATCGGTCTCACAATAGGCAATCGGTCGGACCCAGTCCGCCAAGGCTTTTGTGATTCCTCCGATTCCGCTAAATAGATCCAAGCCACTTAGGAATTCCTTGTCGGGCACAACACTGCTGTACCCGCGCTCAATAACTTAATTTTTGAACGCCCGACAAGCCGGCAGCTCGAGCGAAAACTTTTTCAAGTCTCTCTATCAGGGCAGACTTTCACTTCTGGATTGAGAAACAGAAAATAATAAAACCTTCCTTCGGAAACCGGATCCCTGATGCAATAGACTGTTATAAATTTTGTTATTGATCTGTTGTTATCTGTTGCTAGGTGCAACCGTTTGAGACGGTAGCGTATCAGCCTGACGGACGGACCGTATCTCGTTTGAGACGGTGCGTGCTGATCCGGAGATAGGACCGTATCTATTTTGAGACGGTAAGATGCGCAGCTTTTTCTGGGAGGTCGGTGTCAGACCTGGGCTTGACCATCCAATCGTCGAAGGGGCGGATGTGATAACGGTTAGAAATCCGGCCGTGATACATCTCGTGGGAGAGCAATAAGATCTGAAGTTCATGGAGTTTTTTGAGCGACGCAGTGACCGAGTTGGTTGAAATCCGGCACTTCCGGGCGATCTTCCTGACCGATGGGTGAAAAGTCTCACCTCCGGTCATAAGGAAGGTGTAGATCAGGATCGAATGCTTATCTAAGCCCACGTTAAAAATGCGATTATCCCCCATGTAAAAGCCATTTTCTAATGACCTGATGTTTACCTTTCCAGTGGGCATGAACCGTTTTCCTTTCGATCTCATCAAAGCTGTACCCAGGGAGAAACGGACCGTCTCCGGATAGAGACGGGGAAGGCTCAAATAGAAAAACCCCTTTCAGACATGGCTCTCGTTTTTTTCAGAGAGGTCCGAATGGATCTTTTAAAAAAATGAATGCGTGCTCCTCATCCGAAGCTCATGCGCAGTTGTGGGCGAAACTGTATCAGTGTGCTGAAACAACCTGTCTGTCGGTCATCCTGATGGACAAGACTTGCGGATTTCCTTTTGCGTCTCCTGCATCGGACGCTCAACCCCGGAGGGATTTTTCCGTCGCCACCACAGCGACTGCCTGCATGAGGACTTTTTAGCTGAGCCGAGCCCAGGTAGCCCCGGAGGGACTTCTGTCAGGCGCACTCTGATGCCGTGGCAGAGCAGTGCGATTCCTGATGACTCCGTAGAGTCCCCCAAGCCCGTCGCCAAGCTTGGGATTTTTTCAGCCACCCCTGATGTTGCCGGATTTCTCTAGCAGAGCATGGACAGTGCAACCGGACCCCAAAGGGTTCATTTTTCCGCCCCTGCAAATGTTGAAACCGACGCCGCCGATCGCTATCGCTCGCCAATTTCAGAGCATGCTCTGGGGTTAGGGAGACCGGAGTCTCTAGGTTCTTACTGCGTTCCAACAGCTTGAGCCTTGCATCAGTGCTGTACCGGCTCGCGCAGATGGGTCCTAGGCGACACACCGGAACAAAAAGGGGTTCATCATGAGGAAATCACGACAAATTGACACCTGATCGCAATGATCGGATAATGAGAGTAGGCGATCTTCGCTGAAAAATTATGACAAAACGGGCCGGTAGCTAACGTCCGCTCCGCCTTGTGTCGATTGTTAGTGGAGGGCAACTTGAAGAAAACCGTTCTATTAGTCGAAGACGATGACGACCTGAGGAGATCCACCCAAGAGATCATAGAGCTCGATGGGACCTATACGGTCATTGCGCTTCCTAATGGAAAAGAAGCTCTCGATTATCTGGCGACGGCAGAGACACCTCCTGACATCACCATACTCGATGAAATGATGTACATCCGGGGGAGCGAAGTGGCCTTGACCCTCTCTCGCTTAGGAATGAATGCCATTCTCATTTCAGGATGCGCTGAGGACGCCGTACGATCGCTTCAGGAAAAAGGACTCAAGTACCCTGTCCTGAAGAAGCCCTTCGACGATTATAAGCTGCTCAAAATGATCGATTCCCTGACTGCGACAGACTTAGAGCAGGACAAGGAAAAGAAGAAGAGCGTTCGCTCGGTCGCATAATACACCCTGATCAGCATCCTTTTCCGAGCCTCCGGGGTTCACCCATCCTGGGGGCCTTTTTATTTGGGTCGGTACAGCAATGCCAGCAAAGGAGGCGCTGTATGTCGATCTTCTGTCATTTCTATCGCCCTCAGGTGCTCCGATGAGATTCGGTGCACTCGGTGTTGGAGCGGTCATCTTCTGTCTGGTCTTTTTCTCCTGTTGTTCGACGGTGAAGAAAAACTGCAACTATCTCCGCTGGGATAAGGACAAGCAGGAAATGGTCCCGGCTTGTGTCGAAGAATGGCCAGACCGGACTCCCATTCATCGGGAGGGTAAATGAAAAAGGAAATCAAAGTCAGTTACCCGGTGGCGAATCTGCTAGGCCTGCTCTTCATCGCACTTAAACTGACCCATCAAATCGATTGGGACTGGAAGTGGGTGCTCGCGCCCTTTTGGATCCCGATAACGCTGGTGCTGTCGTTTCTATTTGTGTTTTTCTTCTTGAGTCTGCTTGTCGCATTACTCTCGAATCGTCGCTAAAAAGCCCGTGTGTCTCTTTTCGATAGAATTCGGGACAAACAATAGGCAAGTGCAGCTCCAACAATCTGTACGACGATAAAGGCAGGTGCTCCCGTCCACAATATTCCAGCGAATGTATCCGTAAAGCTCCTGGCAATCGTTACGGCTGGGTTTGCAAATGAGGTCGAGGAAGTGCACCAATAAGCCGCGGTGATGTAGGATGCAATCGCCATCGGAGTGGTCTCCACATTCCGTTTGCCGGACAGAGCGATGACCATAATCAACCCAAACGTCGCGATCACTTCGGACACCAAGAATCGGAAATCTCCTCGGTCGTGACTCGAGAGCTGTAGTATCCGTTGACCAAACATTGCATGAGTAATCAAAACACCTAGGATAGCTCCGCCGATTTGAGCGATAGAGTAAGAGAGCAGATCCCTCGCGGTAAGCTTCTTCCAGAGAAGCTCGATGAAACTAACAGCAGGGTTAAAATGCGCTCCCGAGATGTGCCCGAACGTTTGAATCAGAGCGTAGAGTCCCGCTCCTGTTGCGAGCGAGTTCGCCAAAAGCGCGAGTGCCTCATTTCCTTGCGCGAGAGTCTCGCCCATGATCCCCGAGCCCACGATCACAATCAGAAGACCAGCGGTACCGATAAACTCTGAAAGAGTCCGCCTTCCAAGGCTCATTACGCGATTTCTCGCTTAAACTGCTCGAGTTTCTCCAAAATCCGGTCGCGAGCATCGCGGAAACGACTGAGAGATTCGGGTTCTGGAATAATTTCCTTCGTCGCCGGATCTGGAAGTGGCCAATGGAGCTTTTTCGCTTTAGATACCATTGTCGGGCAGACTTCCTCGGCACAAAGGGTAATAACGTAGTCGAGCCCCACAATGAACCTTGGAGAGAGGTCATCCAATGATTTCGAGTAGTGTTTCGAAATATCGATTCCAATTTCCTTCATAACTGCTACCGCATAAGTATTGAGCCTCCCTGGATGCGATCCCGCGCTCTGGATCTCGGCATCTGGAAACAACTGTCTGGCCAATCCCTCAGCGAGTTGGCTTCGGGCAGAATTTGCGACACACATGAATAGGATTTTCATCTCAACACTTTCGTTCCTTGCGGTCTTTACCTTTGGATTTAGATCTGTCTTCTTTTTCGCAACAATTCTTCTGGAGAAAGCCAATCAGGTCTTCAATGAGACCAGTATTGGCGAAGTACGTTACCGATCGGCCCTCTTTCTTTGAGGTTACAAGCCCAGCTTTGCTCATGTGAGAAAGATGAAAGGAAAGCGTATTGTCCGGGATTTTAAGCTGCGCAGCCAGCTTCCCGGGGATGAGACCGTCCATCCCATATTCGATCAGGAGCTTGAAAACTCGAAGACGAGTTTCCTGAGAGAGCGACGCGAATGCCTCAAGAGCATTAAACATTTCCATCTTTCCAGAATAATAGAAATGATATGACTTGTCAATAATCCGTTAAGCGGCCCCATCTGAGACAATCTTCTCGATCTGAACGATACTCACCGGATAGAAATCCCAAACATCGACCCCAACATTGATCATCCTCCCTCGTTGCTTCCATTTCTCGTGGATATGTCCATGCAAAAGCCACTGACCCTTGTCCTTGGGACGCCATTCCGTGTAGCGCTCCTTCTCATGATCCCCGGCAAAGGGCATATGGTGCAGCTCCACATTACGTCCAGCGATGTTCATTTCCTTTGAAAGAACGAGCTCCTTGAAACCGGCGTCGTAGTAGAGCTTCCTCATCCGTTGACACTTCTGCTCCTTTTTGCAGTGAACAGGATGACAGTGATCATGGTTTCCCATGATGAGACACTTTTCACCGTTCAGTTGAGGAAGGAAAACCGTCACAGCACGATGAGCCAGGGAGAAGTCCCCAAGGTAGTAAACCGTATCCCCAGGAGCCACGACTTCGTTCCATCTCTTAACCATTTCCGCGTTCATTTCGTCTACCGATGAAAACGGACGCGCGCAGTACCGAATCACGTTCTGATGATAGAAGTGATGGTCAGCAGAAAACCAGATCATCGATCAGTCCTTCGAGTGTAATTGTCCGAGGTCGGCCCTCTCTAGGCTGTACCTGACACGGGCCAACGATCCCTTAAGCGCTTAAGAGACATCCGGGTACAGCAATGGAGCATGGAAAAAACCGCCATTAAGGTTCGACTTCGCCGGATCCGATCCAGCCACACCAATTTGCGCACCAACGAGGTGATCGGAGAATGCCGTTCGCTGCCGGAGCTTGGTTCGCGGTTTATCATGACAGCCAAGCCACTCCAGAATCCAAAGGCCAACTTTCGTCTGATTTACAGCACGCCCATTCAGGCTATCGAGTGGTCCGGGAATACCGTCCGTTTTGTAACAGAGAACAGTACCTACGAACTCGATCTGCTCGGCGAGAAATATGAGGCAACGGTAGCCTCATAACCGAACACGGGCGCATTGGTAACCCCATTTAGGCTTCGAATCTGGATATCAGTCCTCTACGGCGACACTCGCTGTTAAACATTCACAGCTCGTCTCTGACAACAGCTGCTTTTCCTTCCGTCGGACCCAAATCCAAGCAATGAGAAGCATTAAGGTGCTGATTCCAGCGACCAAAGGCTTTGCAAAGGGAAAAAAACTTGCCCCAAACATCGATAGATAGACTCCAAGCATGGGAGATCCGCAGCAGCCTAAAAGAAAACAACCGCCGACGCTTAATATGCCTGAGATTCCAATTCCTCCCAGTGCTACACGTCGGGTCGTGCAGGACTGCTTTTCACGGTACCGCCGATAGGTCGTCGCAGCAAAGCTCAGGGAAAGCGCATAGGTGTAACTCAGATAGTAGCTTCGAGATGCGACGTAGCGCCCCCAAACGCTGAGAGTGGGATGCCCTTCAACCGAGAGCCATTGAGCTTGAATTGAGGCCCCTTCTGGAAAAAGAGTCAGAAACACGTAGTGAAATATCCACACGGCAGCGAAGACGGATATTGGGAGCAGTAGTCGTCGCGCCGTCACTGCCTGACCGCCTTGGAGAGAGACCTCAGACTCTCAGCTATAAAGAGAAACTTACTGTCCTTCTTCTTTACTTCTCCGGTTAAAGTGATGCGATCTCCCTTGGAGGGCATCGTTCCGAGCCAAGAAACAGGGAGCCTCTTGACGGGGCATCCATCCTCACAGTTGTCCTCCGAAAGATCGATGACAATCAGGGATTTTTTCTCTGCTAAGACAGAATTCACCATTCCCTGAATTTCCAGTTTCCCTTTGGCACATTGAGGGGCCTCCATAAGGGGATTGACATCAAGTGGACGCCTCTCTGGAAAAGCCAGGCACTTAGAATCCGAAGAACGACTGACACGACTCAACGCGACGACCGAAAGCGCGAGAACCAGGGTAGCGGCTATGGCAAGTTTCGTCTTCATTAGCAGCACCCCGATCCACCGCAGCTCCGCTTTTTCTGAGGCTCTTCGATCGTTTCAGGAGCGTCCTGAGCCTGATCCTGAATGTAGGGGGTCCCGGTCCTGAGTGAAATTTCAGCACGGGCAAGTTCTTTTCCGAGATAGGCAGCATGGTCGAGCTTACTGACCAGCCCCTGCTCGATGATGGTCATATAAATAGATCCTATCTCGGTGCCTTCGATGATCTGATTGAGAACACCCGAGTTGAGATAGTGCTCAACGATAATTGCGTCCCGGCCTTTATCCGGAAACACGACGAAGTAGCCCTTCGGGTCTAAAACCAGAGACTTGGGTGGTTTGGCAGTTATCGTTTCTACGCGGTTCATGAGGGTAATGACTCCTTGGAACTGTCCCTTATTCTTGCTTTGGCAGTCCGCTGCCTGATCCAAAATTTCATCCGGTTTCAAGCAACCAATGAGGTCAATGACTTCTACTTGCTCACGAAAATGTCCGATTTCCTCGGAGCTCACGTTCTTTAGAACGGGACGCTTTCCCAAGGCTCCAATGATCCTGTTACTGCTGTCGACGCCATTTTGAAAAAGGCTCAAAAGCGACTGTCCTGGTAAATGTCCGATTCTTTGCTCGGAATCCTCTCCGCATAGAATCAAGTAGCGGATATTGGGATTGGAGATGCTGTTTCGAATCACTCGCTCGATTCCAAGGTTCTCGGTATTGAGCGATCCTATTATGCTGAGGGCTGGATGCTGGGATCGGCCTAGTTCTGCCAACAGATTTTTTGAATTAAGCGCACAGATCGCCACCGGAGCTTGATAACGTATGATCTGGTAGCTTCCAGGAAAAGGGGGAAACCCTTGCCTTGCCTCAACAAATATGTCCTCCGAGGCGCAACTGTCGGGCTCCAACTCTAGGCCAGGATAGGCTTGAGTGAGCGCATTTCCCAAATCCCCAGGAAAGCAGGTCTTACATCCAAGGCAGTCGTATTCAATCGGTTGAAATGTAGATTTTGCTTTCTCAATCAGAGGGTCCATGAGTTTTCGGTCGTCGACGGAGATCTTGTGGATTTCCTTTTCTAAGCCCTTTATAGCCCCTTGATTGCATCCGCACTTCCAGCACTTTTTAAACTTGATGACGTTTTCAATCTGCTGAAGCGCCACCTGGAAGGTGGTTTTACCGTCGCTCATACTTCACCGCTTCCTATTGTCTTCGACAAGACACAGCGCCTGATCAAGAAGCGAGGTCACGCAGGGATCGACAATCCGGTAATAGATCAGATTCCCGTCTCGCCTGGATTCAAGAATCTTTCGGTCTCCCAGCCGCTGAAGCTGGTTAGAAATGGCCTGAGGCTTCATCTCGAGCTGATCCGCGATTTCCGTTACGCAGAGTTCTCCTTCCTTTGCCAAGGCGTGGAGAATCCTGAGGCGAGTGTCGTTGGCAAGAATTTCAAAGAGGTCAGACGCACCCCCCGCTTGGGAAACTGAAAGAAGTGGTCGTTCTCGCAAGGCGGGCTTCGGAGGGCAGCTTTGTTTACTCATCTATTACACTATATAGTGTAATAGTGTTTTTGTCCATACAGGCGCCTTTTGGAAGAGATGCGAGCCGCCCAGTCTAAACAATCGCCCTGACAATCCGTTCGTTGGTCACCCGCGCGGATAGCCCAGTTCTACTTACTCCCATCGCGGCCCCGAAGGCCTCCACTCTTTCGACCTACGCAACTGGGTACAGCATTGACGTATCAGCGCCCTTCCTCAGCGCTACCAACGCCCGACGAGCTCCGTCGGAAATAACTTGAAAAAAGCCCTGAAATATCAGATAAAAAGCTCGGAGTTGGTAGAGCAACGCTTTCGTAAAGCGTAGGTCGCCGGTTCGACTCCGGCCATCGGCTCCAGTGTTCCGATTATTACCTATCCACCCCAATAATCTCTCCTTCAGGATTTAAATCAACACGACTATATTTTTTAAATACTCGGCCATCGGATGTTGTCACCGACTTTCCTAAAACTCCGCTTTCAATTTTTCCATCCTTATAAAAACACATTTGGGTACCATAGCTCCAGATCTTGCCTTGAAGAATAAACGTCGTGCTCCAAAAACTATCCGAGAGAGTCGCACAATGAACACCCCCTTCTTCATAAAAATCTGCACTACCTGAATCGAACTCGAGCCGCTCTTGACTCTGGCCTAAATAATGTTCCTGTGCGTGGTACATCTTACAAGATTTTATTTTTTGAGATTTATAAAACTCAATCATTTCACCAGTACCACAAGTCACTCCCTGAACAACGGCGGTTTCTTCTAATTTTCCATTTTTAACAAAACCATTCTCATGAAATACCAATTCTCCTATTTCGTAGATCACTCCATTTAATATAGGTCGCCTATTTACATTGCACGACAAAACATCACCTGTTTTAGGGTAAAGACTGACATATCGATCGATAAGATACAATGAACAAGAAATCATTGCTCCGGACCTTAATTGTAACACAATCGACTTAGATTTTGAATTATCATCAATCCTTGTCACATTGCCATTTTCATTAAAAAACAATCTATAGTCATTCCCAATAGTATTTACCCCTACTAACGCTGGCTGAGATAATAAGCCATCAGACACATCTCCGTTTTTGTAAAAACTGATATAACCTTCAAAGCTAAAACCTCTCCATTTTGCACCTTTCTCAAAATTTCCTCCTAATGGATTCCCTGAATTCAAATCAATTTTAGTAACAGATCCATCCGCAAGCACTCCAGAGAACTCTCTCCATGCTACTGGCTTAGCCCCACAAAGACGGAACTCAATAGTAGTTTTACCAATAGCTCTAATACGATCACAGGCTTCGTACTCATTACCTTTTATGCGTAATTTAACTGGATAAACCAACACTTCGCTATCGTCTGAATGCGTATAATACATATTATAATCATCGAGGATAACAATTCGATACTGACTCAACTTCAAATCCGCAACTCTGCGATTCAACAAAATGGGGATGATTGTAGAAAATTTTTCGTCAAAAATTATTCCAACGATATCCTGAACAGCTCGAGAGTCCGTGTAACCTCGATCAATTGCAATATGATAAATCCACTCGTGAAACTTAAAAGCAGCTCGATGAAGCGCAGGCATCAAGTTTAAAATTCGATCATCATAAAACACTCGCGTAATCGCATTCGAAATCCGATCTTGATAAGCCAACTGAACCAAGATGCAATTATCGGAATAATTAATCGGATCGCCTGAATCATCAATTTCTAGAACTCCGGACTCAGCGCTGTACCAACCCCCTAAATCAATCTGCTTTTTTGCATCCAAAATTTCATATATAAACTGTGACTTCGATTCTAAAAGCGCCAAGCGATCTTGAATAATTTGCTCTTCTGTTCCTTGAATCGCTGCCACCTTCCCCCCTGATTTTCGTGAAAGCAGATATAGATCCAAAAGTTCAACGCTTTGAATGTCACGAAGAACACTTTCACTAAACGGATCCTCCCTCATTCCTTCCTTGATATTTCTGCGTAAAATTTGTTCCACTATTTCTTTAGTAGATTTTGAATTAAAACAAACTCTGACATCTCCACCGTTTCCGGTTTCCGTGCCTTTTCGAATGCCAGATGTGTCAGCTTTTTTTATCGCAGCATAACCCCAAGTCCACATCAAATTTGCGGCAAGCATCAATGTAAAAATATATTTCATTTCATTCTCCAATCCCTAATAGTTTTTCGAACCAGTTTCGATCAATGAGTTTCTTTATTTTTTCACAGTTACTCAAAGCTTTAGGTAAATCATCGATCCCATTCTGTAAAAACCCAGGATATTTATTTAAAATTTCAGAGCGATCAATTAATGAAGCAACAATCTGAGATGCAGTCTTTTTCGCTAAATCTTTTTGCTCGTTTTCTGATTCAGACTTAAGATTTTCTAACTGAACACGAGCTCTGCGATAGATTTGAACGTATTTTTGTAACTGAGGTAGATAATCTTTATCTGCAATCTTCATACAAATAGTAGTATAAAGAACAGGATACATATACTCAGACTCACTGCTATATTCAGACACACGGCTCGTATCAGTAATATGAAAATCCGGTTCCAAAGCTAAGATCAGATCAGGATACGATCTCCTTAAGACATCTACATACTGCTCTTTAGGACAAAGATTGTACCCATTCCAGTTCATTACTGCTGACTCGAAGAGAAAATCAAAATTTGAAAGAAAACTAACAAAACGATATTTAAAATCATAATATTTGAATGGACCAAAATATTTTTCGTCTTGGAACAAACCATGACTCACTAAACCAAATAAGTAACATCGATTTTGAAATGAACTATTTGTTTTAGGCGTTAAAATTCTAAGCACTTCACCTTCTAATGCAGCTGGATCTCCCCTGATTATCTGCTGATAAGAATAAGCCAATACATGATACAAACCCATTCCGCTTAAAATTTCTGAAAGTTCGCTATATTGAAGATTCTTTTGATTTTCTATTAGATATGACGTTAATGCTCTCACTTTTTCATGACGGATAGGCGATAAATTCGATCTGAACATCGAGTGAAATGCTTCATGAAGTGGCCATACAAGTTTATACGAACTTGCTGCATATGCAGGAATAGAACAAATAATATCTGACTCTCCCCTGACACAAACTTGGCGATCTGCTTGATATTCAGCACTCATCCCTGTCTCAGATGCGGGAAGAATATCAAGCTCCCAATCTACCAAATATAAATTTGCATTAGATAGTGCATCCCAAATTGCTAGAGCCAACCCCGGGTGTACAGATGCCAAATCGTTCATCAGATCTACAAAGCCAGGGGTAGACATCCAAAAATCACGAGCCTCCTTGCTAGAAACAGGAATAAATTTCTTCTTACCCCTTTTCTCAACAAGATCACGTGGAATACATTCATGATCGATATTCACGCAGTCTCCACCGTTACCTGTCTCTGTTCCATATTGCTTCTTAATCACATCTGGGTGCTTCAAGGGTTGATCCGCTGAAGCAAGACTAGTGGAAAATAAAATTAAAAATACAATGAAAGATTTCATGACTTACTCCTTAAATTTGTTAATGGAAAAAGTTGAATACTCAACTCATAAACCTCTCTAGGATTTCCTTTTTCTAAAAATGCAGATAACTCTCGTCTAAATTTTTTAATTTTTTCTTTAGCTAACTCAATTTTTTTTGGATCAATTGCCATTGTGATCGAAGTGAAGTCTCTCTCCGATAACTCAACCTGATCCAATACCTCCTTGGCTCGATCTAAAATTTGTTTATGCCTTTTTCTGATCGCACGTGAAGCATGATCGGCTGGGGTAGCAAGATTTTTATTTGATTTCTTAAGTTTGCCTTCTGATGCAATTAACAACCCTAATCTTTTCAATCGATCAATTGCATCAGTCGCTTCATGAACTGTAATTCCTAACTTTTTTGCAATCCATTTAGGTTCGGATTTAAAATGAGAAATGAATGTCATTTCTAAAATCGCAAAATGATACCAATCCGAAATTACATTAAAATCATCTAATGAAATTTCACCGTACTTTAAAATCAAGTTATCTTGAGATTGTTTTGCAACAGTCCTATACCCACCTAATTCCTGAGCGACCTTTTGGTAAAAGTACTCAGACTTCTTCGGATCCCACTCCAGTTTCTGAGCAATGGCCATCGCTGCTTTCATTGATAGAGTACGCTTCTGATTCAATACACCACTGAGTGTCGCGGGACTAAGTCCCAAAAGCCTTGCAAACCCTCGCAAACTGAAACGCGAGTTGCGATGAATTCGACTCACGAGTTCAGACCTAAGAAGCTCTCGATAATCTGCATTTGTTTGCGTTGCCACGAAACGATCTATATGACACGAAATAGCCCTATGCAATATACTGTGAAACATTCTGTTTCATTATGTGAAACAGATCTGACCTCTAACCCCTAAATTTTGTTATCTAATTTCCTTAACAAAATATTTAAAAAAAATTGACAATATTAATAAAATTTAATAATATACACCCATAGAGGCACGTATACTGCGATTTGATCATACATAAGCTAAAAAATGCCTCCTCAGGAAAGAGGAGAATATGGGTACAGGACGAAGATCCATCAAAAGCTTAAAAAAGACACTGATCTTGCTCGTTTGCATTTACTGCTGTAGCTGCGGTCTAGCCTTAGATCTTAACAAAGGAAGCCTGCTCGGCTCCGCCACCCTTGAAGGCTCAGGAGGAACTCGCAGCGACGGCTCTAACTTCGGGCAAATTTATTCTGTCACACAAATCGTCAGCGCACCCTCATCTCCTATTCCCAGCTGGACCGGAGCCGATTTCCCATTCACTGGTACTCCTGTTCTGATCGGACAACCAGTAACTGATGGGCAAACCCAATTTTTTTACTCCTTCTCTTATCCTCCGAACAACTTTCAACTTGCTGACGCCCATATCGTAATCGACACCTCTCGAGACAGCTCAGATACTGAAGGTATATTTGTCGATGGAATATTTTCAGGAAGACCTCCCGCAAGTTTTATCAATCTAACCTCTACAAAAGTTACGGACAGCACTTATTACAATGGTGCATGGCCGACCCCCGGGAATAAAAATACCTATTACATTGACTACTCTGTATCTCACTTCAAAAGACTCCAAAGAAATAGCTTTGACCTGAATATGTCAGACCTCCTCAAACAAACAACTCATCTTCCTTCTCAATTGCTAAATGACGGATCACTTCCAGTCATTACAGGTGACGACTCTCCTGTTTATCAAGCCTATTTAGTAATCAATGGATACACAGTTTCAAAAAACACACTGTCTTGCACACAAAGTCCTAATTACACATTTCAAAATGTATATGTTCATATGGATGGAAACACAATTGGACAAAGCACATTCACGGGAACAGTCAGGAGTCCATTTGATTCTTGGAATTTAGCGCCAGACCCATTTCAGTCCGTAGAATTTTATTTTGACTCACCCTTGCCTCGAGTACAAAAACAAAATGTTACTCTCACAAGCGCTTCACTCACATTACAGGTCAAAAGAAGTTTGAGTGGTTCTGCAGCTATTGTCATTAACGGCATTGGTGTTGCCGAAGCTGGTTTTAACAAAACATTAGCAACATCTGCAGTAGAACAATGGTTAACAGATTCGGCCACCGTCAACGACTGGACCAATTTTGTTACAACTATCCCAGCCAATAATTCCGCAACCACTGTAACGCTGAACTTAATTCAACTTTTTGGTGCAACACGATTAAGAGATTTGATTGCTCAAGGAAAGCTCAACATCTCCATTGCTGGAAGCCTTGGCGTGGTGTACGGCCAAGCACAAGCAAATACCAACACTAGAATTTATGGTTTAGCTGCTGTAGATGGGCCAGAGCTCAATATTCAAGGTACTTACTACACTCAACTTTGTAACGTCCCCAATGACCCCACATCTCCCATTCAAGACGGCGCTCCCTTACCTACGTCTTGCGCCACGGACCAAACTAGCCCGCTGATTACCTCCTTAGATGCAAGCGAAATCACATCTTCGGGTGCCACCATTCAATGGCTTACAGATGAAGGCGCAACTACTCAAACCATGTATGGAATCGGGACATCCGATACCCTCTCTGCTTTAGATAATAATAAAATAACATTTCATCGAGTACAGATAGCTGGGCTACTTCCTTATAAATACTACCAGTTTCAAGCAATTTCGACAGATAGCTGCGGAAACACAACTATCTCTCCAATTAAACTTTTTAGAACTTTAAGGTGAGTGTGTTTTATGAATAAATTTTCTCCATTTACTTCACTATTATTCGTTTTATTTTTTCTCACCTCTCCTTATTCTTTCTCAGGAGAAAAAGGTTTTCATCTCTCAGTTTCAGGAATGTTTTTAACCAATTCTACGTCTCAGGGAGGACAAGGTCCTCAGGGTTCTACAGTTTTAACTCACACCGAGCTCATTTATCATGGAGCATGGTGGGGAATTGGAACTTTTTTATCTTACGACCTACAAGGCTCAACAGAAAAAGACACAGCCATTGGCCCTAAGCTTGAACTTCATGCAGGTCCATTTTACTTAGAATTTGGATACGCTCCTTTCTTACAACGTGCTTACACAGATCGAACGATCGCTAGACAAACTGGATATGGACTTCTCTACGGACTAGGGGTTAGGTTTAACCTGAGCACAGGATCAGGCAGTTCTGGAACATACAGTGGTTTTTTTATTCAATCTTCTTATAAATACAGAACTCAAATCATTGACAAACAAGATGGAGCTACACTTTCACAGCCCATTCAGCAAAATGATGGGTACCCCACATTTGGAATTGGATATGTTTTTTAAAATATTTTTTCTCATTTTTTTTACTCTGTTTTCTGCCTCATGTGGACGAGCGCCATCTAGCCTTCTCAGGCAAGGACAAATTCCTATTTATGATTTTCCTCTCTATTTAACCGAAGGTGTTCCAGGAAAAATATGGAAGTATAATCGCGATGGCTCTCGGACTCTGCTAACCTCTGGACTAAATGACCCTAGAGGAATTGCAAGTGACAAATGGGGAAATCTTTTTGTTGCTGAAAGAGGTGGCGGTCGTGTCCTTAAGGTCAATACAAATGACGGTAGCTATACCGTTGTGGCATCCTCACTACAACAACCTACGATTATCGCTGTTGATAGCTTCGGGATCCCATATGTTACACAAGACACCCCACAAAATATTATCCGAGCAACGGATCAAGCTACCATAGCCACTTTTTCTGGAGGTAGACCGAGCGGAATTGTTTTTGGAGTCAATGATCTTATGATCTGTGCCATCTTTGATTCAAACTCTGTATTCTGGGGAACTTCAGAAAGCGGCTCTTCAGCTAATGTCAGCCAACCGGTCAATACTGCAATAGACTCTACAGGGCGAATTTATGTTGCCGAAGGACTGTCCTCTAATGCACATGTTTACCGGTACTCACAAAGAACACCTACACAAAAAACTGCTGTGGCTGACCAACTTAACGGCCCACAAGGTATTGCTGTAGATCCTGCACAGAACATCTTTGTTGTTGAACAAGGGGCTGGAAGAATTGTTTTAGTGACTTTTGACGGTCAACTTTATCAGTGGGCTACAGGACTAAGTGATCCCCAGTATCTGGCTTTTACTCAATATTAATTTTATAAACTGGTCTACTACAATGTGCTTAGAAGTTAAGTTTGCACTGAATATGATTTAGGAATAATGCCTGCTACTAGGGCATCTCGGGATATCCTAGTGTAACCCTTTATAATTAAAGAAAAAAAAATGAATTCAAGCACATTGTAGTAGACCAGTTCAAACCTAACTCAGCGACCTTAACTCGTCTTTCTGATCTAATGCTGCTAATTCAGTATATCCCCCAATCAATCGCTCTCCATGAAAGATCTGGGGCATGGTCTTCATACCTGAACGACGATGCAGTTCTTCCCATTGGGCATCGTCATCCTCAGCTACCATAGTTTCTGTAAACTGAACGCCTCGAGATTTGAGAAGTTCTTTAGCTCGAACACAGTAGGGGCAATATTTCATCGTATAAATAGTCACCATAGTTACCTCTAGATTTTACTCTCTTTCTACCGTATGAAGCAAGAGTATGAAAACCCTTGGACTTCGCCATGTTGCCTTAAACGTCAAAGATCCTCAAGTCTCTAAAGACTTTTATATTCGGATCATGAAAATGAAAGTCGAGTGGGAGCCCGACCGCGACAACATCTACCTCACTAACGATAGTCAAGACAACCTCGCTCTTCATCGCTCCCAAAAAACAACTGACCCAAAATCCCAGACCCTAGATCACATCGGGTTCATGCTCCGCACACCTGAAGATGTTGACCATTGGTATGCTTGGATTCAATCTCAGCATGTCAAAATCGTTAAAGAAATTAAAACTCATAGAGACGGTGCAAAGTCTTTTTATATGGCCGATCCAGACGGAATCATCATTCAGATCATCTATCATCCGCCGATTGCACAAAAGTTTACTTCAAACTTACTCTAACTTTTACAGTCTCATCTAAAAATTTCTGTAAAAAACTCATCAGCTCGACTCCCTGACCTCGATCATCCACCCAAACCTGTCTCTGTAAATCAAAATCAAAATGATAAGCAATCCCCTGAGACGCCAGAGCCAACCAAAGCTGCCTCACCGAAGGCTGACCACTCAAGATACACTTACCATGCCCATGAATCATAATACTCAATGCTCCCATTGACTGCTCACATTCAGCAATGTCAGGATCCACTTGCTCAAAAGATTTTTCAATGCGATCCAAAGCAGCCTGCACCCAAAGGCGGTACTGTGCTTCTGGTATCTCCGATTTACTTTGCATTCTTCTTCACATCTTCAGAAATTTTTATTTTAAATACTCGGATGGCATTCTCGTAAAACACATCTCTCCAATGCTCTTTAGGAATGGCTCTTTTAAAAATACGCAAATAATCTTTAATATGAACTAACGGCCAATCGGTTCCAAACATCAACTTCTTTGGATTATCTAAGTAACCCATCATCCAGGTCAAAGGTTTAACTACAGCTTGATCTTGAGCTTCTTTAGAATATCGATTTACGTCCCCTATCAAAAATGCAGAACCATCTAGGTAAACATTATTGTTTTTATATGCCACCTCAGCTGCAGACTCAATCCAAGGATTTCCGCAATGAGCAATAACAAAGTTCACTTTCTTAAAATCCACCGCCACTTCGTCTACAGTCAGGGGATCTGCGTATTTCAGTTTAGCGACTTCTGAATACGTATCCCCAGTATGGAAAACAACAGGGACATCATATTTCTGCGCTAATCGATAAACCTTTTTATACTCAGGGTCGTAAGCATAACGATGAACGTATCCAAGATAAATTTTAATACAGTTAAATTTTTTACTCTTTAGACCTATCTCTATACTCTGTGTATTAACCACCTCTCCTACACCGTAACATTGAATCACATGATACTGACTCAAGTCCTGATAAGGTAACACTGCCTTACCTCTGGCTTGATGTGACCAGTCCACATTATGAGAAACTGCTGCTTTAACTCCAGCTTCCTGAAGCTCTTTCAAATACTGTTCTTTTGTCTGAGGTATCCCACTTGTGGGCTCCGTTATATTTTCGAAATTCGTATGCGTATGCACGTCAACCACTGGATACGGAAGCTCATCATCAGAAATCTTATATAAGTCCTGAGTTTTATTTACCGCACAGGAAGAAAGAAAAAAAACACCTAGAATTAATAAAGTTAATTTCTTTTTCAATGGGCAACTTTCTTTCCTGGACGTGCATTCCATAAAATCAACATAAGAACTGCTCCAATCAGCGAAAATCCTATCATACTTGGCCCCCAAGCACTCCACCCAAAATGATCCAGAAGCCAACCCATTCCAATTCCAACAAAAGCACCGCCTAAGTATTGCATTCCATCAAATAATCCACACGCTGTAGCAGCAGCTCTCTTCCCACCAAAATCCATAGACGCTGTTCCCGAGAGCATCGAATGAACAATACTGATCGCAAAAGAGTTCAAAACAAACGCTCCTATCACCCAATTCAAACCTGGAGCCATCCAGATCACTCCTAAACAAGCAATTTGCAAAAAATATCCTAAAAACGCAACCGGTGTTCGACGACTTTTAAAAACCCAATCTGATAAAGTTCCAGCTACAAAGGCGCCCAAAATACCTGCGCAAACTACAGCTAGGGCTCCTTTTTGAAAAATTGGAGAATCCAATGTAAGCTTTTGAGCTTCGATCATGTACCTAGGAAACCACTGTTCAAAACCATGTCTCACTAATCCAGTGCAAAACTCTGCAGCTGCAATCGTCAGCGTAATAGGATTGGTAAATACTTTCTTAAACACATAAGCAAAACTCATCTGCTCCGTATCTCCCGAAGACGCATCCTGAACATCAAGCGCAGGCAATCCACAATCTTCCGGAGAATCCTGCACCCAAAGGTAAGTCAAAAACGACATCACCGCGACAATCAATGCTGGAACAAAAAACACCCATTGCCATGGGAGAACAGCTACCAAAAAACCACCCAGCGCAAAAATCAAAGCTCTTCCACTCTGGATCATCGCTCCAAAAATTGCTGAAAACACTCCTCTTTCACCAATATGAAACCACCCAGAGTTGACTTTAATCAGAGACAACGCACTATAAGATTGAAAATACGCATTCAATGACCAGATCGATGCGAAATAAGTAAGCAGCAAAGTCCCAGTTCCTAAAAATCCAAGATAAGCTCCAAGACCAAAAAGAAAATTAAAGATGACAGTTCCGACAGAACCTATCAACATGGACTTTCGGCCGCCTATTTTATCTGCAATAGGACCATTGAAAATAGCAGACACTCCATAAATCAAAAGTGCAGACGAGATAATCGCTCCAATCTGTGTTTTATCCCAGCCGTACTTTTCAGAAAGTGCTTTGTTCGCAAAAGAAAGGTTGTAGCGACCCATGTACATCGCTGAATAGGTCAAACCCAATGTAAGCCAGTTTTGCACTCGCCTTCTTTTAAATTCATTTGGATACGAACCCCATTCTAAAGCGGCCATCGGCTGCTGTACCATTTCTGTCATCTCAGTCCCCCTTGCTATTTCTCTATCTGTACTATCTTGATTCGACTTCCATTTACTGAGAGTGCTTTCGATCCTAGCAAAAATTGTACAATGTCTTTTCCGATGAGCTCAGCCACTCTCTCCCCCAACACCCCACTCTTTACCATATCCTCTGGAGTTTTGGGCTTGAGACGAATGAGTTTTAAAAGCTGGGGTGCATTCAAAAGATAACGACTTGAAATCTTAAGCTGATCTGCCAATATCCCTAGATAGCAACGCAACAAGTCGACCACCTGCGCTTCTTCGGTAGTGGGATGATCGGGTCTTTTTAACTCAGGAAGCTCTACATTCTGAGCTTCTTGTTCTGACTTTTTAATAATTTCTAAAATTTTCTCGCCGCTGTTTTTAATCTCGCCTTTATTAAGTCCTCTAAATGAAGAAAGATGATCTACAGTTTTTGGGCGCACTTGGGCTAAATCAACCAAAACATTATCATCCGCAACCCAACGACGAGGAAGATTTACCTGCCTTACTCGCTCCTCTCTCCAACGCACTAATCCACTGAGTACAGAAAACCCCGACTGATCCAATTTCCCACTCTTTGCCAACCTTAAAGTAATATCCTCAGGATCAGACTCATAAATTTTAATATCAGATGTCTTCGTAGAAATTTCTAAAGCCCATTCTTTTCTTTTTAATTTATCTAGCTGTTCCATCAATTGCTGCGCAAGTTCGACCAAATAAATTACATCGCTATGAGCATAGCTCAAAAGCTGAGAGGGCAAAGGTCTGACTGACCAATCCGTCCGCGCATGACCTTTAGGAATGTTTTTGCCTAAAACTGAAGACAAGAGTTTCCCTAATCCAATCGATTCACCTAAACCACAAAGCGATGCTGCAACAGAAGTATCTAAGACTGGATTCGCAGTAACTGCAAAACTGGTATAGAGACATTCTTGATCACCTTGAGCAGCATGAACGATTTTTAAAATATTTCTATCCTGAAAAATATCTAAGAGGGGCTTAAGACCAGGGTGAAACGACCCTTGTGGACCAACAGCATAATTTTTTTTGAAAGCTTTTGCGTCTACAAGCCAAGATTCTTGAGTCGTAGCAATTTGAATAATTTCAACTATTGGATAAAAAGTAGTTTCGCGAATAAACTCTGTGTCAAACGCTATGATTTTTTCATTCTGAATAGACTGTACAAGAGATTGGATACCTTCTGCACTCGTGATCAAATCGGGATGGCTTTTCATGAAATAACTTCCTCTTCTAGGGGCGCTCCTGCTCCCAAAAACGGAAGTACCTTGACATAGAAAAAGAATCAACTGATTTTCAGTCAGGCTACAGACTTTAATTCATTTGAATTAAGGACAAAAACTTTAATTCTAACAGCAGCTTGAGGACCTGAGATGATAAAATCTGTCTTATTTGGATTTTCTGTAAAAATTTTAAATGCATATTCTGCAATAATCTTAGCAGCGTCTGCTTCTTTTCGCTGAAAATGCTCTATTTTCATTTTGGATTTCAACCACTTTACACCGTACTCTTGTAGCTCCGGCTTAATAAAAGGTTGGCTGAGAATCTCTTCGACATACTCTCCAAACTCCTCATCTTCACCTTCTTGTTGCTTGCGAAAGGCAAAAACAATCTGGAGTGGATCTTTTTCACCCGATTGCACAGCTGCTTCAAAGATCTCGATCTCTTTCTCGTCAGAGATCACATTGAGCAAAGCTGGCTTTTGATTTTCATAAGAAACAACGAGCGCAATATTTCCCAATTGTGTATCTCCTTAGTTAAGCCGATTTGCGCCTAAATTTAATAACTACAGATCGGAACTTTTAAAGAAATCGCCAAGCTCGTTAACAATGGTTCAGATTTTCAACAGGTGTCCGAAAAGACACATTTCTAAGAATTAGACAAATGTCAGGCTTCTTGATTGATAATGATGAGCATTTTTGTAACCCGGTCGCTGTAAACTATTGAAACACTTGGGCCCACCCCACTGGCATACCCCTTGCTTATACATAGAGACATAACCGTTAGCCCTCGTGGAAACATAAAATAAAGTTTCTACACCCGGACCGACGCCGGAATAACCCAATCCAAATCCGGCGTCGTCCCCCCCTTAAAAATCACAACAGCACTAGAAATAATCTCTAAATTATGTGACACCTTCTTGAATGACTGAACTCCAAAAAGAGATTAAGCGTAGAAGAACTTTTGCGATCATTTCACACCCTGACGCGGGTAAAACTACGTTAACTGAAAAACTCTTACTTTATGGAGGCGCTATTCATCTTGCAGGCGCTGTCCGAGCCAAAGCCAATCAAAGACACACCACCTCGGATTGGATGGAAATAGAAAAGCAAAGAGGGATTTCGATTAGTACGAGCGTTTTACAATTCGAATATAATGGCACTCAAATTAACCTTCTAGATACTCCAGGCCACAAAGATTTCTCCGAAGATACATACCGAACCCTCATGGCTGCTGATGCCGCAGTCATGCTGATTGACGCTGCAAAAGGGGTTGAACCCCAAACTCGAAAACTCTTCGAAGTCTGTCGAATGAGAGGCATCCCTATTTTTACGTTTATGAATAAACTTGATCGTCCAAGCCGCGAGCCTCTAGATCTCATTGATGAATTAGAAAAAGTCCTAGGCATCCGCTCCTGTCCAGTCAGTTGGCCACTAGGAATGGGAGATCGTTTTAAAGGCATCTATGATTTACAATCCAACGAGGTCCTCCTCTTTCAAACAGAAGGTGAAGCGAACGTTAAAGGCCGCCTCGAACCTAAAAAAGTAACGGGCGTCAATGACGTGGAATTTAAAAAACATGTAGGAGATGAAGATCTCTATGAGCAAATTAAACTTGAAATTGACCTCTTGAAACACGCAGGCGACGAGTTCGATATCAAAAAAGTTTTAGCTGGACAGTTAACCCCAATTTTTTTCGGAAGTGCGATGAATAACTTTGGCGTTCAAAGATTTTTAGAACGATTTATCGATTACGCTCCTGCACCCGTTGCACGAAACACTTCTCAAGGTGTGATTGAACCCGATCATTCTAAATTTTCTGGATTTGTTTTTAAAATTCAAGCCAATATGGATCCTCAACACCGAGATCGAGTTGCGTTCATGCGTGTTGCTTCTGGGAAGTTTGCGAGAAATATGGCCGTTAGGCATATTCGTTTAGACAAAGAGATCAAACTCTCCAAACCGCTACAGTTTTTTGCACAAGAACGTGTAATGATCGACACCGCTTGGCCTGGAGATGTAATTGGTCTATTGGACACTTCAGGTGAAATTCGAATCGGTGACACTTTTTGCGAAAACCCAGATCGATTTGAGTACGAAGGTATACCGAGCTTCTCTCCAGAACACTTTGCGGCATTGAATTTAAGAGACCCCATGAAACGCAAACAACTCAAAAAAGGTCTTGATCAGCTTGCTGAAGAAGGCGTGGTTCAAATTTATAAACAACGTGGATTAGGAGACAAGGATCCCATTTTAGGTGCGGTTGGTGCACTACAGTTTGAGGTTTTACAGTCACGACTCAAAACGGAGTACACTGTCGACGTCAAAATCGAAAAGCTACCTTATATACATGCACGCTGGGTTACCGGAGAAGGCCTCGAGCCAGATTACTTCGAACGTCGTGAGGACACGCGCTGCCTTGAGGATCGAGATGGCTTGCCCGTGATTTTATTTAAATCTGATTGGGGGCTCCGCTGGGCCGAGGAGAATTACAAGAAACTACAGTTCCTGAAAACAGCCCCTGTTAAAAAAAATCAGAGGTAGAATTTAATCAATCGGTCTAATTTCTAAACGCATCTCAGGATTGTAATGTTTATCATGATTCATATAAGCCATGATTTCTTGATTCGCGATATAGAAAGTAAACTGAATGTGCTGATCTTCTAAATCAATCAAGCTGACATATAATGCCCTACAAAGGCTCGGATGAATCTTAGCAACAATAGGCATTCTTTCAGCTGCAGGAATCTCTACAAATGAAAAAGAGATCATAGGCTGCGCTACATTACAGTTTAATGGCTCATAAAGAATAACCTCTCCAGAACCATAAGGCGCTGCAGATAAAGTCACTGCACTTTGCCCAGCCATTGATTCGCTAGTTATTGCTTCGATTGATAAAAGAGATAATATAAAAACCAAATTTTTCATTACAAGCTCCTCATATTTTTATTGTGCTATGCAATATATTTTAAAAATACAAAAATCAAGTTTTAAACTGGTCTACCAGAGTGTGCTTAGGGA
>FRDC01002335.1_pt1 | contig 83915 bp, 97 predicted proteins | sample 1106171 | NCBI WGS metagenome assembly FRDC01 (sample SAMEA3930566, study PRJEB13176) | freshwater metagenome | biome: Drinking water system; feature: drinking water; material: water | place: Singapore | collected 2014-12-20 | reverse complement strand
TGTTTGGCGATTCGTTCCTCTAATTGACGATGGGTATAGCCATCGTAAGGAACAGCCCCGAGTTTTCGTTGCATTCTGCCGTACCATTGCCCCTCTAACGAACTCACTATTTCAGCTGTTGGCCCTTGAGGAAGATCCTTGTTTGCGTCTGCCCCTTCTCTGCCATGTGAAATTTGAAGAATCCCCGCCTCTCCGTCAGGCCCAGGAACCGACCACTTCAATGAAGACTGGCCAAAAGGTTCCACCGTGATTTGATCCCGAGGAAACGGTTGTTTTCTGGCTTCTTCTGCGATCGCCTTATTATGCGCCGCCTTGTCTACCATAACCGCTTCTTCCATCTTCAGCCGAGCAAGCGTTTTCGTCGCGGAAACAAGGGAAGGGAGATGCGCAGGTGTGTCCTTATCGGCGTATCCTAGTAATACTGGCACAGATTCCGCACTCACCAGCTTGTGTGTTCCTTCTGGTGTTTCCACAAGAAACTGATGGACTAGGTCTCGATTCGTCTCGCCGCTTTGTTCTGCCCGTTCCCAGTCGGAAACACGCCTCACCCGATCTTCCCCTCGGTCATCAACGTATTCTTCAGGCTGCCATTTCCATTCATAGGCAACAAGTTTCGCGCCAGAAGGACCCTCTAGCGGCTTCTCGAATACTATTTTTTCTTTAGGCCGGAATCGACTTGCTGATGAAAATACCTTCTCTGGATTTGTTATCTGAGGCATATCCTCGTATTGCTTCCGGACATGCTCAGGAACAGGTTCCCCTCTCGTTATGGCATTCCTTACGGCTTCCTCATGTTTTGCGTCAAGTCTTTCTGGTTGATCGTCTACATAACCCGTGTCTGGAGTGCCCCGAAAAGAGAAAAGAGAATGTCGATGTTCCTCTCTTGTCAGTTCCCATGCCCGCTTCCCGTCCTCAAGCATACGAAGCGCACCATCTCTTTGTCTCTGGAGGCTTTGTTTTCTCTTGTCATCTACCCCTGGATTGTTTCTCTCCTTATCTATCGCCTTAATGTCAGCGATAATCATCTTCCGTCTTTCTAAGGTCAGACTTGGCTCTTCCTGCTGTTGCTTTGGTGAAGAAACTGCTTCTTTGCGAGGAAAAACAACAAGCACTTCGCCAGGCTCAAGCGTTTCCGGTTCGGTACGCTTCCATTGCTTTGCTACCAGCTCATCCCCTTGTCCACGAATAGCCACCAAAAAAGAAGCGCCGGTTCCTCTCGGTAGTGCATTGAAATTGCGAATTTTCAGAGACGGAGAATAAGGGATTAGTGTGGTTTCTGCATTGGTTGTCTCTGCTTTTTTTCGATCGTCCGCCCTCTTCCCCGTTATCCTCTTGGCCATCTGCACCGCCCTATCCGCAGAAAGGTCATATCCAATCGGTGTCACCCCCCCGCCTGGTCGATTGACCGCTAAGTGATACAGACCGTTCAATTGTTTAGTTACCACCAATGGGCCGGAAAATTGAGGATATTGCGCGTTGACTACCATTGCCCCGTGATAGTCTTCTGGTTGAGGTTCCGTTCCGGTCAGCTTTGGATAGTCACGCAGAACGTCAGGAGAAACCGCTTTCCCTGCCGCTAGCGCTTGTTGAACGTAGTGCTCGTGCATACCCGGAGAAGTGCCAGGCCGCCGTTGTTTCATCCACTCTTCCCGTGTCATCTCCCAGGCTTCTTTTTCTTGCGCTTCTGGCGGTTCTCCGCCTTGTTCTGCGAGGCGTAACCGCTTGAGGTCAGCAAGTGGAGCCTTCCCCGTAAAGCCGTATTCTGCCAGCTTGCGCCGGATAATTTGCGCCCTGTTTTGTGGATACCTTGATTGAGGTTGGTCTGACGCTAGGTGCTGCATTGCTGCCGATATAGAAAGCTCACTGACCGCTCTTTGATACACGTCCTCTCGTGTATCTTGCGGTCCTTTTTCCTGGTCTATCTGTATCAAGCGGTCAGCGAGTCCGTACAGTTCATGAGGAAGTTTATCCGGTACCGTTTTTCCATACTGTAATTCTTCATTGATTTTGACATAGAAAATGCGACTCATCGGCGAGTGATACACTTCGCATGCTAGCCCTTGTCCTTCGAGTGCCGCTTGCGCCTTGCGTGCGGCAGTCAGGTTTGCATAGGTGAGCGTTCTTATTTCCCCTTCTACTTCACGAGCATACACCGGAATCCCATTGCGCAGTTTCCGCCCATACACCCCAGCTAGCGCAGTCCCAGCCACATCACTTGGCAATGTGAGCTTCTCGGAAATTGACGGGGTTTCTGTTGGCTTGGGCAAGGATTCTTGCTGCATCTTTTCTTTTGGCACAATCTTGTCCCCAGATTGCTCCATGCCTAGCGCCCCTAGTATTTTCCCCTTGAGTTCCTGAAATAAGCCTAATTGTTCTTGCTGCGTTGCTATCGGCTTCCGATCTCTTCTAAGCCCTATTTTTTTCGGTTGTGGCGCCACACTCTGAGGAAAGAGAGAGAGTTGCCCTTCGTGGTAGCGCATGGGGTGTTCTTGCACTACGATTTCTTGTCCTCCCTTACGTCGAAAATGCTGATGCCGTGTCGTGATCGCTTTCCGTAACACCCCGAGAAATCCAAGCAACGCCTTGACGATCCCCCCGCTTTTCTTTTTGAATGCTTCCCAAGCTTTGCCAAAAAGCGCATTGCTGTCGCGGTGTACCCGCTCAACTAATTCAACAGGATGCTCTTTTTTGCTCCGTATCTCCTCATACAAATGGTGGGCGTCATCCTGCACCGCAAGAATATCCTCAGGAACAAGCTGGACTTCAGCCGACATGCCGGACGGCAGCACCACTTGCAAGTGTCGGGCTCGATACCCTAAGGGTGTTGGAGTTTCAAGAAAATCATCATCTTCAAGAATATGCGCTGACTTTTGCAACTCAGAGACAAAGGCTTGAATCGCTTGAGGATGCTGCACAACAAGCCGAGACCCTAAATAATCGCTGATGGTATGCGCCGGTCTTCCTTGCTCTATTTTTTCCATCAATCGCGGAGTGCCCTTGATTCGCGATGCGTGAAATTCCACCCCATCAACCCCAGACGCTGCTTTTCTCATAAGCCAGTCGAGAGATTCTTGTGATTCTCGCGCCAGTTGCAACATTTCCTTGACATCGTTAAACGGCTGTCGTACTATTCTTTTGGAGGATTCATCAATGGACCCTAAAACCACCCCTGTTTTTGACCTTCCTCTTTCTGTCGATGGTTCCGTGTGTCGAGTATCGAAGGCTGACGGTCTCGCCGTTGTCGAGGAATGGTCTGGTAATAAATGGACTCGATCTCGCATCCCCCTTGCGGAAGTCTTACGAGACGGTTTTCCTGCTTCCGCCAAGCGCCTAGAAGCAGTAGGGTTGGCCGATTCTAACCGCGCCTGACGCCGGTTGTCGTATTCTCCGACGTGTACCATCTCACCGTCTTTTGTTTTTCGATCGTATGCCCGGACATGCGCCTTGTGAAAATCTCCCCCCAGGCTCTTAATCACTTCCCCGCGTACAATCTTTTCCCGTAATTCCGCTACCGGCATACGCCAGACACGGCCAATAAAACGAGGATCATCATAGACCAGATAAAAAGCGCTCAATGCGTGCTCAGGGTTGCGGAACCCTAGAAACACTTTGAGTTCGTCCTCTTCCCTGAAGTCTGGGGCTTTCTTAATCATAATCAAAAAAGCCGTAGGGGCATTCGCCACTGGACCAAGGAAAACATCTAGGGGATCTCCGTCGAGTCCTGGCGATCCGGGAATTTCCCCATAGGCTACCCCTTCCATTTTCGATGCGCCGCTTCTGCCGCTAAATGGGTCTTTCCAATGGCGATAACTTCCCACTGGGTTTTCTATTGCTACAACAATACCTTGATAGTTGACTGTTGGCTTAGTTGACTTCCGTAAATAGAGGCTCACTTCATCACCCTCCCCGTTGATTGTTCGTCTATGCAGCAAGATGCCCTAGTCGATCCTTACGAAGATAGATGCGACTGCCAAACGATCGGAACATGGACATGGTTTGTGTATCTTCTTCTTTTGGCTGCTCTTCTTGTGGCGTTTCAGTCGGCTTCCGTCGCCACACTTCTTGACCAGACTGGGTCACAATACGACGCACTGCATCGTTGCTTATCTCCCCCCCATCTTCCAGAACGATTGATTTTCCTGATGGATGCGTTCTTCCTATGGGTAAAGTTTGCACCTTAACGCGATCGCCGTTGTGACTTTCAGCATACATCGTTTCATTGGTTGAACGCACTGCCTGATGAAGGCTTACATCTTCATCGGTCATATTGCCTAGCTTTGCGCCACCAAAAAGCGCCTCTTTCTGTAGCTCTACCTTCTCACTCGTATCAGTTAAGGCTTTCGCATACTGCAATGCTTCAAGCGAAGTCGGTTGCGGTCCACCGGCAAACATTGACGTTGACCGAGGATCGCCCGCTGATTCAACAAAAGAAGCGTAATTGGCCAGAAATCCGCGTAATTTTGCTGGACGCCTTGCGTATTCGTCCATTACTCCTAGCAGAAATCTCCCATTGTCGGAGAGACGTGGTCCCCCTATTTCTGCCTGGTTCAAATAATCTGACACTGAGGTTTTTTCTTGTCGTAATTCTGAAAATACGCTAGCCGCCTCGGCAATGTCATAGGTCGCATCGAGGTCTTTATAAAGCGCACCAGCTGCCATCCCTGCCTTGACTGAGGCCATACGTGGAGACAAGGCAGTAAGCGCCTGAGAAATATGCTTAATGTTATCGTCTGCCCCTTCCGTCAGGCGCTCAATCAAATCGGGATGTTCATAGGCATGCTGGAGCATTGCATTTCGTATGCGTATGTACCCCTTAGGGTTCAACCTTCCTTTTGCCGTCAACAACTCCCCAGATTCAGACGAGTGCATTTCTGACATGAAGGAACGAATAAAAGGAACATTCTCTAGGGAATCTAGATCCGCCTCTGTATTCAGTAGTCCCATTTTTTCCGGGCTCAAGAATCGCGCATCATTCCGCGCTTCCTCTGCTGGTGAATACTTCGAGGCTCCTTCCTTGTTTGTTTCTCTGGTAAACGCCACTCGATCAAGTGGCGTCTCTCGTATTCGCACAAGCAACGGATGCGCTAATGCCTGCACTTCTTTGTCATCAAGGCCAAAGTCCTTGGCGTTTTCCGCTAACCAGGTCTTATAGTTATGGGCAAGGTCAGGGTGTCGTTCGTAAATAGTCCGCATGACAATCATACGCCCATTCCCGATCTCAACTGCCCCGTCCTTGCCAATCATAGGAGCACCTTCACTGCTTTTTGGATTGCGCCCCATTAAGGCGGGATTGAATACCCCAATGATGTCCCGCACCTGATTGCCAGAGCCTGCCCGTGTACGATCGCGAGGTTGCAGCTCCTTAGGGTACTCTGGATTATGCCGATAGCTCGTATCGTGACTAGCAATAGGCTCATACGCATCTACCAGAGCATAACGAATCTTTACCGTCCGCCCGGACTCCGTAAAGGTATCTTCCTCTTTTCCGAGATGCTGAGCCGGAATGGTGAAATTTCGCGCTGTCATCTGTTCGCTTGACGCCCGCTCTGGTTCTTTGGGCGTTTTCCGCTCTGTTGGCAAAGCACTCAAAGCAACCTGTCCTCTAGTAACCCTCCTTCCCTTTGCTTGCTGTAGCCCTTCTTCAACTTGTTTCGCTACACTTCGCCGAACCTCATCATGGGCAAGAAAGACATCACTTTGCACGTAACGAGCCCCACGTTTCCAATAGTGTTCGCCCGCCACTGTCGTCTTTTCCCAGGTTCCAGCAAGACCGCTTTTTTTCGGAGCCACTGGCACAATGAACCGCGCCCCATCTGGCGCATCATCCAGTTGACGAAGAAGGCTAGCCCGTTGATTTGTCTCATCCTGCCTTGGAGATTCTGGTGGCGTTTCTGTTTCTACTGGAGAAGATGCTGTCAGTTTTGCCGCAGGAGCTTCGACATTCTGCTTGTTGAAAATTTTCTTGCGCTTCGCATCGTACTGTTCGCGCCGTTCGTTCATTTCCTCTAAAAACATCCGGAAGCGTTCAGCTGTTGTTCCTTCATGTTGCGCTAAAGGGTGTTGCGTGCGCGTCAACCACAGATCAAAGGCCGACCGCTGTATTTCAGACCCGCTGTTGAAATACGACATACCTTGATTGATTGACGCCCCATTACGCACCGCAGCATAGGCCGCCGTCACGATGCGAGGCGTCTGCTTTGCCGCTGCTTCAATAGGGTCAATAAACCTACCAGGCCGTGTCTGTGGCCGGAATTGCGGACGTTTCTTTTCTCCCCCCACATCTGGCGTTTTCATGGTCACTTTATTTTTTTGCGGTTCCGTCAACGCCGAAGTGAAAGAACGCAATCCCCGCGCCTGGTGATACAAGCTTTCCGCATGCGACATGCGCGGACCAGTTGGCGGTTCAGGTTGCGCCGATGGGGCTTTTGTATCGTAAGCCTCAACATGCACCATTCCGCTAGGTCCTTTACGGTCATAGGCGTCAACATGCGCCTTTATGATACGATCCCGCCTGAGTAGTACCGGCATGTCTCGCTGTTTCATTTCGTTGCTTTCTTGTTCGGGGTTTTTTCTTTGTTGATTTTCGCAATTAGGCGCGAACCAATTACAACAGCAAGCGCTGTCGCATTTTTAGGAAATTCCGCTTTTACCGTAACGGTTCTTCCTTCGTACCTGAAGGAGACAAGATCCCCATCTTGCGCTACGCATGTCGGCGTATCCATCTTTTTCCTTTCACTAAGATCAAGGGGCGAGTAACGAATAGCCACACCTTGCCCCATGCCTTACTTATCTTATCCGGTTCCTGCTCCGTCTGCTGATCTATCATCCCCAGTACGGAAAACTTCGCGAGGTTCTCCGCATTGGTATCAGCAACTATCCCCTTTACCCCCGCCCCAATCCGTTGCGTTTTTCCTGCAACTATTGCCGCAATGCGTTGCTCTTCCGGATGTTGCGCAAAAAGGAAGGTTTGCTCAACTCCGCTCTTTACTCCCCTGCGATACGTCCGCCCTAGTAGTTGAATCAGGTCTTTCCCTGACCAGGGTAAGGAAAGGTTGATTTGTGTACGCGGAGCGTCTCCCCGCTGATCGTGCAAACTTAACCCAGTTCCACCAGCTGCAATCGTCGACACTATCGCATCAAGATTGCCCGCTTGAAAATCCTCCTTTGCCTGCTTGCGTTTGAGTGCTGATACTTTGCCGGAGTAAGGTGCAATTTTGACAAGCGCCCCCATCCGTTGCTGTAGCAGGTCCTGAATAAGCGCTACCGGGCTTGGTAGCTCACCGCTCAGTCCCGCGTTCTTAAATGCGGTCTGAATCTGATAAGCAACTTTGCCTAGATTTGAAATCGCCTGCTCTTCTCCAACATCGTGAAACTTGAACGGAGAGACGTTTGACGTAAAAAGAGCAACTTTGCGCCCTTTCTCTAATGCTGCCGCTGCCACTTCTACAGCAGACTCAATTTTCGCATAATCCAGCAAACGCTTTATCAGTCCGGTTTTTGCCATTGCGAAAATGCTATTGTTTGGCAATGAGTCGAGCGCTTTAATCGCCCGATTTACCGTGTCATGTCCAGACAGTGGCACCGACTGAAAAGTTGTCGTAAGCTTTTGGTCTGCTTTGAGTTCTCGAAACACCCCTTTCCCTCTGCCAACAATCTCCGCCCTGAGACGCAGCATGTCCCGGGTTCGCCCTTCTTCTGTTCCGTAAAATCGAACCTCTTGCGTATTGACGAGCCCGCGCCTGGTGAACTTTTGTTTATTGATCCATCTCGATCCGTGATCTTGCGCCCACTTCTGAAATGATCCCCGGGTGTTGACGTTCCATAAACCAAGAGGAGCAAGATAAAAACAATCTTGAGGAGTTTCAAAAGGAGTAGCAGAACCAAAAATTGAAAAATCAGCATGGTCCGTTAAGTCCTTTGCGATCCGCGCCGTCTGTCCTCCCTCTTGCACCTTCATACACTCTCTATGGGGCTCGTCGAGAATGACAAGCCCGAATTTTCCTAAAGTTTCCGTGGTGTTCAAGGAAGCTTCTTTATCTCGTTGCAGTTCTCGTAGCCCAGCGTAGGTCACAACAAACACACCGGACGTGTGTTGTTCTGGCATGTTGGGCTGTACGTCCATTCCGAAATGCAATCCAGCATTCTGCCACTGTTGAGCTATCCCTTGATTAGGGACAACAATTAGCGTCCGAGGCGTTCCTAGTTGCCTGACTGCCCCTAGTGCAACATAGGTCTTTCCGGTTCCAGTTCCATTCCCCAAAAGAAAACCCTTCTCCCCGCGCTTTTTTGCGTCAGCAATTAGCCTCACGTCATCGCGCTGATCGTCAATAAGGCGATCGTATAATTCAGGAAGAAGGGCACTTTGCGGTTCTGGCGGCCCTACGTCTGCCAACTGCTCAACAGTGAGCCCTCGATAACTCGGTGTAGAGAGTCCCTGTTTTCTTGGTAGGCTTGCGCCCTTGCTATCATTTCCCTCAAGCTGCTGATTTCCCCGTTCACGAACTCCCGTCTTGCTTGTAAATAACAGTCCGGGCTGATTCGATCCGGATTGAGCCCGAGCCCCAGCATCTCCTCTGCTTCCAGGTCCAGCATCTCCTCTGGAACCGCCCCCGCCATTACCCTGTGGTCCGTCCGAGGGTCCAGGCCCACGTCCAGGTGTGTTAGGTCCGATGTCTTCATGCTTTTCTCCAAACGCAGCCAATATGCGCCGCGTACTTGTTGGCCAGAAGTACCAGCAAAAAGACGCCCCGTCGTAATGTCCCCACACATACGGAGAACCTACGGTTTGGAACGTCGCCCGATGGGGAAACGTATTGCCGAAAATTTTCATGATTCGCTTCCCTGATCGCTCGTGCTGCTCATCGGCGACCATCATGCCTCTCTTCCCCATCGCCCACCGTAAGCGAAATTCTAACCTTTCATTTTCTCCCCCTTTCTCCTCCCCTGGCATAGGAATATGTTCTGCTGACAGTTGAGAGGCAACATCAGGCGAGTCAATTTCCTTGAGCGTAATGCCCGCGTTACTTAGTTGCCGTTCGTATTTTTGTATGGCCCGATAGCACAAGGCATACTGCAACCCCGTCCAGTCTTCGGGCTTAATTGCCGTCATCTGCCGTAAAAATTGCGCATCTAGCCCATTGAGCCCAGATACGTCCCCATCTGGCAACATATCCAGTTCTGAGACTAGAGCCGCCACAGCGTCATAAAGCGATGCTTTCCTGACCCGCTCTGGACGAGGAGAGAACAAGAGCGGCTCAGCGTCTTCTTGCTTCTGGCGTTCGTCTGCTGCCTGTTTTTCTTTGTCACTGAGCGGTAAGGGGAAAAGCGTATCCTGATGTTGTTTTTTTGTCGGCTTCTGGCGCCAGGGCTTTTCTTCCTCCCCAGTCAGGCGCAAGGCAGGCGTAAACAAAGCAAGTTGCGCCGGACTACGCCGGTCTGTGTGTTCGTCGACATGAATAAGCTTTCCCGTTTTAGGGTCGCGCCGGTCATAGGCTTTTACCCGTCGTGCTTTTTCGAGGTCATATAGGACTTGCAAGCTTTTTGAAGTGTAACCGGCAAGCCGTTCGCGCTGAACATGCGCCCACGCAACGAACGACTCATATACTTCTCGCCCTTCTGCCGTTGCTTTCTCTACCAGAGCAACGTAAGCAATCGTGCGATCCGGATACACCCCAATAATCTGTCCGGAACTTTTTGCCGCCCAGCCGCCATTGACCGGGCTCAAAACCCAGACTTCACTAGGCATGGTAGGGTTGCCGATCGGCAACACCCCAGCTGTAAAATAGGCATCCACATAATTGTCTGGAGTGATCTTTTTTTCTTTTCGTAAGAGCGCCAGGACGAGGCCAACAAGATGCACAGCCCCGCTGATATGCGGACGTGAAGGAAAAGCAACCCGGGCAAGCTTCGCTTGTTCGCTTCTGATCGCTGTCTGAATCGTTTGCACCGGCTGCATGTCGTATTCTGGCCCTCGTAAGGCTTCCGCTTGCCAGTCCGTTATCTGGGGAAGAATAAGAGGAGCATTCTCTTTGAGTTGTCGCGGCATAACTGCTGCCTTTCTCTGTGGCTCTTCAAACCGCAGTTCGCACTTGCAATTAGAAAGACACTGGCTCTTTCCATCCCTTGGCAAAGCCGGAAGCGTGTCTTTACTGTATGGGGAGTGCATCGCCCACTGAATACAATCCTCACAGTGTTCGGCTTCAGTGAGGACCCAATGGATTTTCACCCCCGATGAATGCGCCGCAAACTTACCCGCCCAAAATACAGCATCAACAGTTTGCCCATATAGCGCAAGGCGTTGTTCGTATGGCATGCGTCCACGTCCGCCTTGCACGTCTTGCAGGAATTGCCGCAAGTATCCCCATTCTTCAAGCGCAAAAGAGGCGAGAAAGTGCGTATCGCTTGGCTCTAAGGGGCCAGACCATCCACCAGCCCGCAAGCCAAGCGAAAAAGCTTCATGGTATGCCGCGCGCAAGGTCTCCTTGATCCGAGCCTCTTCAGGGAAGGCTGAAGCTAGGCGTGTCCCTATTTGCTGGCGTAATTGGGCAAAATCTCGTTCGGCTGAAATTTGTAAGTCTCTGTTCGGTAGAAGCCCTGCCGTTATCCGCGCTTCTACCGTGCCTTGTCGTCGAGTTACTAATCCAGCAAAAGGATAGCTTTTCATCCCTGTTATGTAGCAAAAAACAGGGGAAAGAGGAAATGCTAACTGTTCAAATTTTTAGAGCATCCTTCGTGATCTAGGTCTGAATTGACTAGGCTGATCTTTTTAAGGAACAAATTCTCAGACACCCCAGCTACAGAAGACGGAAACCTGACAATACAGTCATATCCTGCCTTGTGGTAGAACGCTGGTGCTTCAATATCGCTGGTCTGCACGAGAAAACACGTTGCGCCTAGTTCTTGCATTTTTTTCTCAAATGCAACGAGCAGTTTTCTCCCCAGTCCTTGTCCCCGACTTATGGGCTCTACCCATAACTGTTGAATAGTCGCCCTCACGCCCCACGTAAATCCCCAGATTCCACCTATCAGTCTTCCCTGATCTATCCGAAAGAATCCCCCGTAGTTCGCATGGGAAACATGCCGAGCACCTAACTGATTCTCGGCATGTTCGGTAAGACCTACGGCTAGCCTTTCGACATACCAAGACGGCACGGCAGAATAAAAAATGTCGTTCGTGTTTTCTTGCTGACCCTCTGTTCCTTTATTGCTCAGCATGGGTTTTCCTTTTTTGCATAAAAAGCGGCTAGTAACGACAAGGCCGAGGCTTCTAGGGTAAAGTTCGATTGAGCTGCTGCCTCACGCGCACGAGCGAATAGACTCTTTTTTGCCTTAGTCAATGAAAACGATCGGGTTTTTTGTAGCTCTTCAGCCGTCACATTTTCGCCGAAAAAATTCACAAGGTAATCAGCTGGAAGCGCATGAGCACGATAATACACAAGGGATTGACCAATCCAATTTTGCAATGAGTTTATGATCGTCTTTATTATAGTCACTTCCGCCTCACTGTCCTCTTGTTCGCAGGCTTTTTGCGCTTCCTTAATTCGCGCCTCTCGAAGCTTATACAGCTTCGAGGTTGTACCGCCATTTCGCGCATAGGCCCCAATGTCGCCAGGTCTTTCCTCCCGCGCTAATAGGCGCACTCTTTCGTATTCCGCATGCACCGCCTGATACAAGGTTTCGGCTGCTATCTGTAGATCCTGATAAGATACCTCACTCGCTTGTCCCCTTGTCTTTTGGTTTTTACTCTCCGTTATCCATCTTGGCTTGAGAAAATCTTCAACGACTTGTTTTGCTGTTAGTAGCGTCGATGCCCCTATTGTACCTAAACGGAACCGATTCCTTTCAACATGGTCATCAGTAAGCGCATCAGAGACGAACTTCAAATGATCCAGCGCCCAGCAGTAATTGAGACAAAGAGACCTTGCCCATTCCGTATCTATAGCCACCCCTGATGGGGGGGAAATCAAACGGTTGAGTTCTCTGACAACATCATCAAAAGTCCGGATGGTTGCTTGTTTTTTCGATACAGACGGCGATCGTTTGTCTTTCTTGTTTCCATTTTTCATATAACCCACCAATCGAACAACACACTTCAGACCATCGGTCTTTCCCTAGCGTGAGCTGCTTGAGTGAATAACCATACTCTTCATTGTCTCGATGACATGACGTACAGCAGTTTTCAGGCAAAGCCCCAATTAGCCGCACAATGCGGGATTCACCCACGTATCTCGCTTTTTCCATCTCTCCCTCGCAAACGATCAATGACGCGCATCATGAGTGCCGCTTCTTCTGCAAGAATAGTTTCGCCTGCTTTTATTTTTTTCAGAATAAACGGGGCTTGCAGATCCCAAGCCGCAAGGAGTGAAAAGGATTGCCCCTTAGTAGCAAGATGTTCTCGGAAACTGACTCCTCCTCTTTTGTAGTCTGGTTTTTTTTGGCGAGAAACAATCTGCGGTAACGGATGCGCCCCACCGTGAAACCACGCAGGAGGACGCCCAGGCTCTGCATCTTCCCAGTCTGCTGCTGTCGTTTTCCGCCACCGTACCGCAATAATCCGCAACTCTCGATTGACCCATTTTACCTCAAGCAGTCGATCTTTTTCTAAGTCATTACACCATGAGCACAGCGTCAATAATTCTTCGATAACATCGAGGCGTTGCCGTGATCGGTGAACCATGTGGTGAGGAGTTAGATTGCTTCTCCTTCCACAGGCACGGCAAATGCGACCATCCTTCTCGTAGAGCTGCTGAACAAGTTTTTTCCATTCGTGTCCTTTTTTTTCGATGCGTTCTGGTTTCGCAAAAGGAAGACGATTTGCTCCGTTGGGGAATCTGACAACTTCACCCATGATTTTTCTCTTTTCTTTAAGGCAGGCGAGATTTCTTAACCGCTACTCACCTGCCTGTTCCGTTACTGAACAAGAACAGTAATGGTGTTGACTGCCCCAGCTCCTATCACAAGATCCGGCTTTCCGTCTGCATTAAAATCAGCACTTGCCAATGAGCCCACAGACTGACTCAATGTTGCTAATTCTGAGATAAGAGGAGGGTAATGCTCATCATCTATCGTGAGCAGGCGCACATACCCGTCAACATTGAATGTCCCCCCCCCCACAATTAGGTCTTTCCTTCCATTGCCGTCCCAATCAACTAAAATGGCATCATAAGCCCGAGACCAAAGGGCAGGAAACGAATAGCCATGACCGCGAACATACTGGTCTGTTCCTATATTCCAGAAGGCTGTAGAAACGAGATCGTTATTGTTTAAGGTGAGAAGCGAATCAAAAGGGAAAGAACCCACTGATAGCTGCACTGGCATTCCCACCCACGGATTGTGGTCAATCGCGACTTCCGGAGAGTCGACACATTCCTGATTTCTTACCTGCTCTGCCGTATAGAAAGTTGTGTTTCCTTTTCCTTCCCATACGGCAACGGAACGCCAATTAAACGAAACAGCCAGAAGATCCATCGCCCCCTCTACTCGTTTCGAGGCTAGATTCGTTTCTAGCATCTTGAGATTACGATAACGTGGCGATGTAGGACCTTGATTACATGGCCTTGTTCCATTTTGTAAGGTTCTTGCGACGGTTAAGGTTGACGGACTTGTCGAAGACCAAGCAAGCCCGCGCACACGAGCTACATCAATTCCATTATCATCAATCCAGAAAATCTCATCCCTTCCGTCCCCATTTGTATCGCCTACAGCAAGCCCATCTGACGCACCACCCATATTACCAGCATAAACTTGCTGACACACAAAGCCGCCGTTCCCTGTTCCCTTCAGGCGCATAATTGCGCCGTCTCCGAAAACTGCAACACTTTGAATAACCAAGTCGGGAAATGTATCGTCAAGGTCAAAATGGCCAAATTGAATGCGAGGCACATACGCCCCAGGCTGACCACACAATGCACTTAGATACAACGTGGGCTGAGCCGCAAACACGCCGAATCCATTGTTGACAAATCGAACAAGAGAATCCCCTGTCACCCCGACTATATCAACATCCCCATCCCCGTCGACATCCGCTACGTCTACTGCTCGGGTATCCGCAGGCATCGGCAAATGCGATACGGTCACGCCCCAACTAATCGTGGGGACAAGTAGCAAAAACAGGGAACAAATCCAGCTGTTTTTTTTGCCACGAATCAGGACACGCATAATTTACCTCCTTGCTTCCTTGAAAAAGAAGCAATTTTTTGTGAATAAAAAAGACCGGCTTATTCCATAAATCCGAATTGACAAGACCGACAACTACCCGCCACCTTTCCCGATACCGTATAGGCCGTGCTGAACGTATTCTTATTGCATCGGGGACAATTAAAAGTTCTGAGAAGGGGTGTAAGCAAAGGAGGTCCAGACGGATGGCCGCCTTTTATCGCCGCAATAATCGCTTGCACCCTCTGCCAATGCCCTTGAAAATCCGATTCTCTTTTGAGTTCTTCCTGGATTTCCGCTTCTGTTAAGAGCGTGTATTTTTCACACCGGGCTTTTTCCTGCCCTGGCATAGTCATCATATTAGGACCGCAACACGGCACCCGATAAGCCGCCCCGGGACTGCCAGCAAGGTTAATAAGATCATGGAGATTCACATTCGCCTTACACACTGGCTGATCCCACCCCTCGTAGTATTTACAGCGATAGCCTGCAATCCGCCTAATGTCTTCTTCTCTCATTCCTTATTCATCCTTTCTCGTTCTTCCATCCAGAGCCGACCCATCCAATTTTCACCTTTTCCGTCTTCCCCAGTCCCCCAAAATCCATCACGCCAAGAATTTTCAACTAGCTCACGATCCCCTGTTTCTTTAAGCTTTCGCGCTACGTATTCGTGTTGGGTTCGTTTAGCATGAAGCAAATCCGCCATAACAACAAGACGATATTCTCTCCCCACTGGTGGTGCAGGCAGTCGCCAATCGTTGCGTATTAGCGCTTGATTAGTCTTCGCTTCCCGTAAAGCGTCATGCGCTGATTTCGCCTTTTGTATTCTGTAAAGGATGTATCTTAAATCCGAACGGTTCTCGTCATGCCTAAACTTCATCCAATGATAGGCGTGTTCCAGCGTCATGAAAATGACGCCGCGCCACTCTACTTGAAACGCGGAAAAATTCGACAACACGTAAAATTCCTGCTCATAGAAGAACACTTGTGTTTCCGTATCCAACCCGTGAGGCATAGTCTTCCTTCCTAAAGATTCCATTTGCATTTTCGACATTCATAATGATCCGCATGCGGATAGGGCACTATCCAGTCGTGGTCGCATCGCAACCTCTTCCACCAGAGTTTTAACCAGTTACGCATATTGTCTTTGCCTATCGTCCGTCATTGTTCAGCAGGCCCAGTGTTTCCCGGATTCTCAACTGCATGGTGTGTTTTCCGTGCTCTTCCGCAATGTTCAGCATCGTGGAAATAGCATCAGGTAAACAATAGCGAGTCTCCTTTCCCTCTCCATCAACGTGAGTGATTGCCCATTGCCCATCACGAAGAGGAAGCCCGCCCTTTGAGAAAGACCACCCGGATGATCGGTCTTTGAAATTCACTGCGTCAAAATCGAGGTCTTTCCATGTTTTTTCAATGCGATCAATCATTATTGTCTCCTTACATCGACTCTCTACCAACACGCATCCAGGACGCTAGCCGTACCGCACGCACCCCAACCAGATGCGCCCAAATAGTACATCGTATTTCATCGGCAGCTTCGCCATAATTGCCACTTTCCAAGGCGCGAATCAGTGTTGTAAATGTCCGAAAGGTGGGTACTCCTAAGTGAAAAACCATATCAACTACAACTCGTTGCCGAACCTCATCCATCATCTGAAACCAGGAAAATCGTGCTTGTAAGGTAGCCTTCAGAGTCTCAACTTTCGATCGTAATAGCTGCATCGCTCGATCTTCCGTCATTGGGTACATTTCATCCGGAAGAGGACTTGCATCAAGAACGTGCCCTATCCCCACAATCTGCCGCCCTCGGCTAGGGTCAAAGATCGGATAAGGAGCAAACCCTTCATGTAATCGCAATTGCTCTTCAATCGTCAAAAGATACCCCCTTACTGTTTGATTGCGACAGTATAACAAGTTCAACGTCAAGCGCAAGCCTTAACCTTCGCGCTCTTGATTGATATATTGCCAAGGTGATTCAAGGAATCTCTGGGGGATATTAAAAGAGTAATACTCACGATCGGCGCGGAGCTTCCCCCACCACTGTTCTTGCTTGCCCTTCCACCCTCGCACTGCTCCGCGAAACGTATAACTGCCGAGTTTTCCGGTCATGAGTACAAATAAATCTTCGTCTGGATCTTCTTTGGTAATGCGCAGAGTGCCAAATTCATGAATTGTTTGGCGTACCTGAATTTTCCGCCCTACGTCCGCCCCCTTGAACGTGTTGACTGTTGCGCTCCAATACAAACCCACCAGTTTAGCAAAGGCGCATTCCGCTAAAGCCCCTTCCATCTCAAACATCCAAACCATATCAGCTGGCATCCCATGCGTATCACGCTGGCCAGCGTAATGACTAATCATTCGCCGTTGCGCCCCTACCAAGGCTGCCGCTATCGCTTCCTCTCGTGTTAGTTGCACTCGCGGACAATTATTAACTAGATCGCGGCTTTGGGTCCCCCTCTGGCTTTGCAATTGTGTTCTCCTTTCGCTGTTTACCCGGATGCGCGATCCAGTTATGTTTCTGGCGCCAGAACAACCGGCGAATCGTGCGACAGAGGCTTGAACCTGCCCCCCGATACCCACAATGCTCTTTCAGCTTGCGTACTGGCACCCCATCAACAAGAACCGCCCGAACCAGTTGCTTTGTTGTTTCTTCTAGGCGCGGACTGTACCGCAGAAGATCCCGAAATTCCTTTTTTGTTAATCGCGGATAGCGCATGCCTTCACAACCTCAAACCATCGCACCCCACACAATGGGATATGGCGGTTCTCACCCGATTCTAACACCAACCACAAAAGCGCCTTGCTATGGCGATATTCCACTGCCCGAAATTCCTCATAGTACCCATCATGCCAGCGCACCTTGAGCAACCTGATTACCGTATCTTCCACTTTAGTTCTCCTCTCCTAAGTCCACAGAATGGACTAAAGCTTTTTCCTATGCGCCGCTGATCGCGCTAGGAACTCCTCTTGTAATTGCGCAATCCGTGCTTTTTTTCGACTCTGCTCCTCTTCCCTGTCCCGTAATAAGTGGTACATCACATAGACAAACTCTGAACAATTCTCTTTCAAGACAATCCGGACCCTTCCACGTTTCCGTTCCTGTGTTGCTTCTCCACTGTCCACTATCACCACGCCACGCTCCTCACTTGCGAACGTACACCGATCTTGACGCACATCATCAAGGTACACTTCGCAATATGGGCTAATGCTCTGCCGTGCGTGAAGTTTCATTCTTTTCCGCCCTTCCCCGTGGACGCCCGCGAGGTCAAGGACGCCTGGAAGGTGAAATTTGCATAATCTTGAGGCGTACCCGCTGGTACAGCCCCCCGAAGAGGCACCCGCCCTTCTAATCTCGCCTTCGCTTTCTCTTTCTGAATCCACGCCGTCAATGGGTTTATAAATCCCTTTCGCGGCTTGCCCCCCGCGCTCGAAAGCCGCCTGTCAACGGGTTTCGTAAGCAAATCATCGAGTGTTAAGTCTTTCTTTTTTGCCATCGTTTTTCTCTTTTCAGGTCCGCTAAAGCATCGAGGTCCGCTTGTGGCACTTCAACTACCAAGCCCAAACGTTCCCCGACTTGCATCGCCACAGGCTCATTTCTTGTTTTCTTTGCCCAATTCCAAAACCCACGACACATGACTTGTTCGCCAGCCACAGAAGCATGATGACACTCTTGATATGTCCCCAGCTTCTGGCATTTCGCCAGCTGACGTTCAAGTCCTTCTTTTCCATCAAGTGGGGATGTTGCCAGATTGAAAATGCACGTTGAGCACGGCTGTTCGAGGACGTGCAGATATGAACGAGGATAGTAAATTGTCTTCATGTCGCATTCATCTTTGATTCTACTTACGGAGACTGGTCAATAGCATTCAAGGTCTCAGCATCAGGACCTTCAATCCCGTTCAGTTCCCTCGAAATACATGCCGCTTCATGTTGTTCTCGCCACTCGTAGCCCGGTTCTCTCCGTTTGACGATATGCCACACTTCCATTGTTCCAGCATGAAAAACGATCCACCGATCTCTATAGCGGATATAATGAAATGGATATTCCGCCCCAAGGGAGTATCCTGGCTTGCCTATCATCAGTGCCCCACTGGTTTACCGATCCCGCCGTTTTCAGCGATCGGAATTTTTATGTCTTGCAAGGTGCGGGGATGACAGTTTGGGCTATGAGCCTGATGGTCCCTACTCAGACAAGGGATGACTGTGTTCTCAAACCAGGCACCCACGTTGTCTTTTTCCGCACGTTCCGGAACCTGCACCAGTTGATCTTTCAAGCCACATTGGTCACAGGAGTACAGCACGGTCAACGTTATCGCCATGTCATCCGTTATTTTTCCCTTCATTCCTTCCTCCCTAATTTAGGCGTCAGTGTCCATTCTCCTTGCTCTACATAGACATAGGGCTTTCCGTTGATAATCCACCCTTCTAGCGTCACTTCCACGTAGTTCTCTTTCCATTCCGGAAACAGGCGTGTCACGACTTCTTCTAGGATCTCTTCTTCAACTCCCCTTGCCTGTCGCATCGCTTCCGTACTCAAGAGCAGCCACGCTAACTTCTTATTGTCGCACCCTTCCAATGCGGCCTGCGCATTTATCAGGGCAGTCAATACGTCAATGTCCCTATCTGTGAATTTCCCTGGCGCAATTGGCGCTACTTTTGCCATTGTAATCGTCCTTTCCGCTCTTAATTCTACTTGCCGTCTTCAAGTGTTGCCGACTCTTGACCGTCTGCCGTGATTTGAGATAGTCGCTGAAGCGTCACCACCCCATCTTCTCGCTTGACTACCCGGAAAGTCTCCCCAATGCCTACCCCCAGAGGCCCATCACCTAACTGCCGAAAAAACTCCCCAGCAAAGCGAGTGCCCTCAATCGTCAGTTCGTCCGCATTGTCGTCATACTGGAGACGCAAACGTTCAGGGTCCGGCATGTTAATTTTTTGCAAATTGGTGAAATGCACCCGCACTTCACCTAACTCCTCGACTTCTAACGTCGCGACTCCCCAATAGAGCCCGGAAACTAATAACGATCGGATTTCCTTTTCATCTTCAGGACAAAAGGGAATTTTTTCCAACAGCAACCCATCGGGAACTTGAAAAGTCTCTGGTCCAACAATACACAGAGGCACCACGCTTGATTGTTCCCCCGTCTCTCCTTTTTCGATCCACAACAAAACACGTCCCGATCTTACTTTTGCCATGTCCATAAAGTTCCTTGCACGAGCAACAAATAATAGACAACCATCCCAAACGTCACCGCGCCCAACACATACAGCAGCAGCACAAACATAAGCCTATATCGTTTGGGATGCTCCGACCTTAGATACCACCAAAGAAAAACCGCTGACCAAACGGTAAGCCATACAAAATAAAAAGGGGGAATCGCCATCCTCCCCCCTTGCCACTCAGGTAAATTAGACAAATTCGTCAACACGGTAATCTCCATATTTGACAAACCGAACAGCCTCAACTTTACCAAGTCGCTGATAACGTTCGCTGTTCTTTTTCCACCAAAAACGCCGCAAAGGAATCGGACGAATCGAAATCCACCCTTGACCGTCGATAAAAATCTGGTCAATTGGTTGCTTTGTTTTCTTGGTAAACTTTGGACAGACAAAGACCGGAAAGACTTTTTTCGCCATGTGAGCCCCTTTCTTGTTTGAAGTATAACAAGTGCAGAGCTATATGCAAGAGGGTAGGGAAGGAAAGGAAGGACTAGGCAGCTGGAGCGTAGAGGGTAAATGCAATCTGAGTTTTTATATTGACCGCTCCCCCTTTGGTTACTGTCACTGTTTGAATCCAGTCCCCTGAAATGTCCGTTGTTTGTGTTTGGTACTGTCGCTGATACAGCCCGGTTCTGCCTGAAACCGGGCTCACGAGTACGTTATTGAGTTTTACTGTTCCGTCTGGATCTTTCAACGTGAGGCGTACTTCATCTACGTTGACATAGGGATTCCCGGGAATGGTGTTATCCCTTGTCCTAATCGTCATAGTAATAGAATTACCTTTTTGCTCTTTTAGTGGGCTGTCAAATTCAATCATGGCTTTTCAATTCCCGAGGTTGACGTGTTAATAAGTTCTATGACAATGGTTTGACCGTTGTTTAATTCGATCGCAATCGAAGACGCATTATTCAAATTGATAAGTGTCGAGGTCAACCCAACCGGAGATAGGGACTCCCACAAAATCGGAGTAATGCGCTGAGTCCCCTTGAGAGACTCCCACAAGAGAGACCGTAAGGCCGATACCCCGACAGTCGGATAGAGAGACTCCCAGAGCGCCGCTCTTACGCTGGCGATAGGAACTTTTGCTTCCCACAGGATACTGCGTGCGCGTGTAGTAAATGCTCTTGACTCCCACAACGTTACTCGCACACTTCTTGGAGCAGCAGTCAGGCTTTCCCACAGTCCTAGCCGTTGCCTATTTATGCCGGTTTCCGACTCCCAGAGCGTAACCTTTGCCCTCGCGACTGTGACTTGACTTTCCCAGAGATTAGTCCGACTGCGCGTAAGAGGCACTAAGCTTTCCCAAAGCGCCGCACGAGCACGGGAGGGGACCGTCAAACTTTCCCAGAGTGCCACATGAACCGAAGAAACCACCCCTGGCGCGGCTAATGACTCCCAGAGTGCAACCTCCTCGGAAGAAACCCCTAATGCTGACTCCCACAGTGCCGTCCTTGCTTGACGAACTCCTAATGCTGACTCCCACAGTGCCGATCTTATCCGACTGGCTAACGTTAGGGATTCCCAGAGTGAGATCCGCGACCGTGATAGAAAGGTAAGCGCTTCCCACAATACAAAACGCGAACGCGACAAAGGCGTAAGAGACTCCCAGAGACTAAACCGACTCCGCGACAAAGGTGTAAGCGATTCCCAGAGATTACCAGACTGTTTTACGGTCGCGACTAGAGATTCCCATAGTCCGGGCTTGATCCGGCTAAGGAATGCTTCGCTTTCCCACAGGCTAGACCGACTTCGTGACAACGGCGTGAGTGACTCCCACAGACTAGCACGACTTCGTGACAACGGCGTGAGCGACTCCCACAGGCTACTGCGACTCCGAGACAAGGGTGTAAGTGATTCCCAGAGCGATCCCGCTGATTTACTTACAGCAACGCCCTCTGACCCTCTCAGTCTCGCAGCCGTTGCGCCACGTAACCGAGCGTTCCCCGTCGTAGTCTTACGTAGCCGGAATGCACCCATTGCTATTTAGTTGAAGCGGTAAGACTTCCCAAAACTAGCGTTACTAAGTCCTCAACAATTTTTCCTGTTGTCGTCCCAGTGGGTAAAGCATCCTTGAGCTGCTCAATCCGCATTCGGGCTGCCTCTTGCGCTGCTGCTTCTGGGTCCGCTTCTGTTACAAAATTATGAGCTGCCATGAAATCCTTAATCGTCTTTTCTGCCGGAGCCTCGTTTTTGCTGTTAAAATAAAAAGCCAGGAATGTCCCGCCCATAGTTACTTCGTTACAATCCAAAAGCCCCGGAATTTCCTGAAAAGCAAAAGAACGGACGACACTCAAAACATAGGTCTCCGGAGCCGCGACTAACATTCTATAGTTGCCCATATTTTCCCCTTATGGCAGAAGCGAAAGAATTGCAAAAGTCTTTTTTATGGATAAAGAAGCGTTGTTTGTTGCATGCGTGAAGGTTACATCGAAGGTTTTGTCTGCCGTCGTATCTTCACTCGACGAAGCAACACCCACCCCAGCTTGGCCGATCGCATTATCAATGGCTAACGCATCAGCCGATGCCGTAGTGAGATAAAACCAGCATGCCCATTTTTGAGCACCTGAAGCCGTATTCTGACAGAAAACATCAATCACCCATTTGCGCCTATTGGTAGGACTCGTAGATAGAGTCGGAGTAGTCGTATTAAAAATGGTAGTCGAACCAAATTTGACCTTGACGGTCAAGGTACGAGACGCGCCGCTATTGTTAAGGTAATCACCGCTTAATCGTGCCCAAAATCCACCATTCGGTCCTAAGAGATTTGCCGGTATAACTGGCGCACTTTCCCCTGATCCTTGATAGACCGACTGCTCAGCTGCTGTATTTACAATATCATAATCTGCCGTGGCCTTGTGAATAATCCCTGTCCGCCTCTGTAACATCGTCCGGCGATCGTACACCCGAGAAGCTGCCCCGGTCGTTTCGTTCGCGGGTACATAAATAATGGCTAACGGCACAGAGTCCGCTGGAAGGCTAGGACACACCGGATTTGCTGCGGCTGTCCCTGCCGTTGTATTCACTGTTCCATCTGTCACTTTTGCCGTAATAAGATCAAAACGAGGGTTTGTTGCGTCCCCGTTCGATAGCGTTTTCGTCGTCGAAGAGATTGCTTTGACTGATCCGCCGTGAAGAATTGCGCCAGCTGCAACCGCATATCCCATACCGGAAGACCACGTTACGGCACAGCCAATGAGCACCCCATTGCCCTCAATGCCAAGCATCAAGGCATCCCAGTCGACTTTGTCTATTTCGGCTTGCCTACCATTAAAGGCGTCCGCTTCATTCGGAATCGTGAACGACACGCTACCCCCCTACTAGGGCGTACCGCAAGTGTACGCCCTCAATAACTTGGCTCGATCTTGCTATTTCAAGTCTTCAATCTTCAGAGCCCGCCTAAATCGCTCTTGAGCGCCGAAAATCAAAATCAAATACTCTCCCTTCGTCAGACCAACGGCACTGGACCAAGAATAGACTGTTACGTTGTCCGACGAATTTGCCTCCCGAGGGTCTTCAGAAGTCGACAGGAATTGCCCAAACGGAGTCAGCCAATGTAGTCGGCCCCCTTGATAGATGGGAATCGCACCCGGGTAACCGTAGGGCGCATCTTCGCCGGTAAACGCAGGCATAGCATCATCTGGCGTACTAATGTCGATCCAAAGGGGCAAAGCGTGCGCGAAATGCACCGGGAACAAAAGCAGAGCGAACCCCAACGCTACAAGCAGATTTTTCAACTTCATGAGTCTTTCCTTTCTTGAATTGTGAGTCATTCAGTCAGTAATTTTCGATTCTACGGTTCCCGATTCATGGTTTCGCTTCCTCCTTTCTCGGTATCTTCTCCCCATTAGGAAGAAAAAATTCATACTTTTCCCCGAAGCGTTGACTTTCCGCCGTTGACATAGCGGGAAAAATCGCAGCTGTATAGGTGAAAAAATTGCCACAGCGAGGACATTCAGCCCCATACGTGCCACCGTCTAAGGGACCGTCTTTGATAATGTCGCCAACGTCGAAATTGCAAGGGCGATACACAGGGCCACTTGCTCGTTCTTCAAAGATTCCCCGATGCGACCGCTCAAATCTATCCGCTTCACCCGTCAGTTCCGCAATGGTTTCAGCCCATTGCGATTCGTCCATATCCTCAGGACAACCTGCTGTTGTCAAGTTATCAACGGCTTGTCGTTTTTCTGCCAATAGAGCTAAGTTTTCCGGGCTAATTTTCCCAGCACACCGAAAATTTGCCACGTCAATGAATGGATAGGCTTCTTCTCTTGTTTGTACTTCTTCCGCTTTCATTTCTCTCCCCTTCTTATATGGATTGTCCGTCCATCTGTACGCTCAGGCTGCTCTTAAAAGCCCCATCGGGCACTGAACCCGGAGCAAGAAGCGCCTGTTCAGCCCAGATGCCAATGTTCGACCCTGCTGCCACATTGCCGCCGCCTGGTACTGATTGGGATACGTTGTCATCCACGAAAGTCACCCCAGCTGGAGCCGACACGCGATTTGTCACGCTAGCGCTACTATCTGGACCCGCTGAGTCACACCCAATACGCATGCGGCTAGAAGGATCTCCGCCCGAAGGAATCTTAACAGATGCCGACGTGAGCGTTAGCGATCCGTTCCCGTTTTTGAAATGCACCTTCTCGTATCGAGTCACCGCGGAAGTTGCCGAGGCTGAGTTATAAAAAAGCCGCTGAGCCCCTAGTTCATTAGGCAGAATCTGATGCCGTGTTGTCCCCCCTGATCCCTGCTTGACGCTCACTGTTCTTGTTCCACTCGCACCACCTACCTGCACGTCAATTTTCAGCCAGCGTTCCCACGTTTTCGACCCTACTACTTCATTCGTTCCGTTGAGCACAAGGTCTTCCGTATCAATAACCCCTGTAGCTAACCGTCCCGTAACTCTGATCGTGCGAGTATCTGCCCCGTCCGATACTACAGCCGCCACTGCATTCGCCGACAATTCCGTATCAAGCGGACGATGCGTAGGTGTCGCCCCCCCCGCAATTGACCCACCAGACGTTGTCGCGTCATCAAGTGGTCGGTTTGTTGATAAATAGAGCACCAGCTCAGCTGTTGTAATTGCCATTTTCCCCTTCTTTCTAGTCGATACTCAGCAAGCTACCACGCACCAGATAAACACGTACCGACATTGACGCAATTCCTTCTCTTTTTATTCTGGCGTTAGGGTAGTGGGTTCATGAGGAGCCAGACATTTGTAGCCACCCCAGAGCCAGAGGTTTTCTGGATTCTCAGTCGAGACACTTGCGCCTGAAATGTCCCATTCCCATCGGCCCCAGTCGTGTATAAGTTTGCAGAAAAAGTTAGCCCGTTTACCGCTCCATCAATCTGAAAAATATCAGTCCCATCCCGGTCTGTGACTTGTACCGAGAAAGAGCGAAATCCTTGCACGTTTACTAGCGTGTCAACGACTTTCCCCGCTTTGACTATCTGCTTGCGTGCTGGTCTGAGACGATCGTGCATCATTCTTGCCCCCTTTCGTAATACTGCAAGTTTTCCGTCAGATGATCCATCGCCACTTCCATTGCTCGATCTAAATCAAGCCCGTGTTCTTCCATTTCCTTCCGTGTCCCTGCTCGTAATTTGTTCTTTGGGAAATCTTCAGGGCTCCGATTGTCTGCCTTTCCCCCGCGTAACCGATCCTTCCACTTCTTTGCATGCAGTCGAATTGAAAAATCCTCATCAAATCCTTTCCGTAGTCGATCGCACCTAATCCAGATCGGCAATTGCGCCCGACAAATATGCAGCGACTTCTCCCACCAGGGAGACGCCCCTATTGCACGCTCTACCTCTTGCCAGTCCCCCCGGAATCGAAACCCATTATCGTCGACATAGAGCCCCGCTTGCGGTTTCGTGTCTACGGCTTCAACCGGGAAACCATAGCGATCAAGCCACGCCTGTACTTTAACCGCTGGCCGCACTGACAACGCATAGAGCTTTACACCGCGCTTTTCCATCTTCCGACAAAACTTTAGGGCGCCAGGAAGAGGACGGTTAAAAACATCTTCCCCTTTCCAGCCGCGATAGGTATGGAGAACCCCGTCAAAATCTAAGCAGAGCGCCGGTTGTTGTTCCATGCGTCACTCCCAGGAAGATCCCAAAACCTTCATGATCCAGCCCTTGTCTCTTGCCTTAGGTGTCGTTAGTCCCGCAAAAGACTTCTTTGTCTCTTCTACTTCTCTCTGAGCCCTATTCCACGCCTGCACCTTGCGCGATGCTTCATTGCCCCGCGCAAACTCCTCAGTGGTGCTCATCTCCTCAAATGCTTCCCGGTTTGGAGTTGTATAGCCAACTTCCACCGCTTCCCGCGCTGCTTCGAGTTGACTAGGAAATTGCGCATCGCCAGAAAATCCCCGACTGTCAAAATAGGTAAGCTGATAGCTTCCCGGTTTTTTAGCACTCCTCGCGACAATGGCCCCTCGATTAGCTTCTTGGTTTGTGAGCACGATCGGTTCCGTGTCTCCGTATTTTTGCTGATATTCCTCGATCGCACTAGCCGCCGTTGCCGTACTGAGCCCTGCCCCTATTTTCCGCGCAAGTTGCTCTTTGAGCGGAATGCGCGTAGCGGTAAATAACCACTTTCCATTGTCGGAAGTTTTGCCGTCAATGCCAGCAAAAGAAGAGGAATCGTGCAGTTTGTAATACGAATGCCGGAACCCTTCTTGCGCCGCCTCGTATGCCTCTGGCGCAACATCGAAAAAATCTCCTTCGTCCGGCTGCCAAGGTTTCCCCCCTGCCTGCTGTGTATGCTTCTCCGCTTCTGGCACAACATGCTGCATATGCCCATAAGGCACTGACAACGACGAACTATCTGGCATTGTCACCACTGCCCCGCGTTCTCCCCAGTCTTTCACCTGCCCTTCGTATGTTTTCGTTCCAACCTTAAACCCTACGCTATGACCATGACCCATGTGATTTGCATTTATGGCCTCAAGCGGTTCATGCTCTTGTTCTTGCGGTTGTTCTCCGTAATATATCCGCCCCGTTTTCGTTCGGTAAAATTTCCCCCCGCGAGATCCGGGATTTTTCACGGAACGATTAGTACCCCGATCTTTGCGCAGGTAGACCACTATTGCACCCCTCCTAAGCCGGTAAAGCCTTCCTGTTCCCCTGGCTGAATCATGTCTTGTTCTTTCGATTGACTCTGATCTTGCGGCAGCCTCTCGTTATTTTCTAGCGCTTCACTTGCTCCTTCTCCATTGTCCCCACCAGCGTCACCTTGACCCATAAGCATAGCCATTTGCTGTTGCATCGCCTGCTGTTGCTGCTGTTGCTGCTGTCCGAAAAAGACATTGTTGATATATCTTCCATTACTCTCCCCGGCTGTTGCTTTTTCTAGGGTATCCATCCCTAACGCTAACCTAGCCTCATCAACCGTACATATCGCGTTAGTCCGCCCAGTCCACAAGTCCGTCAACGCTTTTTCGTCCATTTGCTCATCGAGCGCGGCAACAACAATATAATCTTGATACTCTCGAACAGGTTCGCAAAAAATACGAGTAAAGAGAGTCGCCATAGACTCAACTAAGGAGCCCAGGCCCTCCTCTTGGCTCAAGTCTATCTGAAAAGCTTCATCGACATTGGCAATAACCGCAGGACGATCGCCCCCACGATCCGGATTGAGATTAACCAGCTCAGGATGCGCCCGATACGCTGCACACTTAAAAGCAGCGCACATTCTTAGCATCTGAGGCATCTCTAAATCTTTTGCCGTATCGCGAAGACGCAAGAGTTGCGCTTTCGCGTCCCCTGATCCCAAATTAACCACAGGTAAACGGGAGTTCCCTTGCGGTCCCACTTCCGCGTAAATGTCCGCTTTCATGAGTTCAAGGCCGCTTGTGTCCACGGCATCACCGGAAACGGTAAGAAACGCCTCGGGATAGTTTTCTAAAAATTGGCCTTTGTTGTAGTTCCAGGTATAGAGCAACATGGATGTCACGTCGATGCTTCTCTCTAGATTGGACAAACCATAGCCAAACATATCAATTTCGTCTGATGGGGAAGTAACGTCCACCATGATTTCGTCCCGTGCCCAGGCCCCTAAGACATAGCCATTAACCTCTTGCACATAAGCCGCATTACTGACATCGACTTTGAATTTATCCCAGATAGTTTGAGCCGCATAATTGAGATGGTTATCGTTGACTTGACGAAGCGCACTCACAACCTCGCCTGGCTTGTGTCGTTTCGCCCGGGCATCAAATCCCTGAAAGCCCGTAAGGTTCGCGGGTAGGTATTTCAAAAGCACTTCGTTACGCGGCTTTATATCGTCAGGTGGCACACAATGCCATTGTAGCACCCGTTCGCGCCTGTCTCTTTGTACCACAATCGCTTTGCGATCAATGACAAGTTCTCCCTGCACTAATTTCGCGATCGCATCCCGAAAGCCTGAAGGATGCACGTCTGCACGAGGCTTGAAAATTTTGTCTTCTATTTCCTGACAAGTCCGTCTAATGCTGGGAGTTATTTTGAAAGTAGGGTCCGAGTCCCTTTTGTGTTGAACCTGAAACCCTTTTTGTTTGCCTTTGGTGTAAACACGCTGGGAAACATGCCGCATCTGTATCAATCGCGCATTGATAATCAGCGAATCTAGAAAAGAATCCTTTGCCGCCCTTCGTAAGCTTAGGTGTGTTTCCGTCCCCATCGGCTTTTCTGAAGCTCCGTACCGTTGGATGTTGCGAAGAAGCCCCATGTACCCGGAGATAACAGCGCCACTCTGAAATGCCCCGAAACGCGCCGACCGTCGTAAGTCCGCTTCCGTCGCATCGCCTTTTTCTAGTTTTTCACGCAGACTTTGCAATTCCGCAACCATATCTTCACGACTGATATACAAACCCGAAGGAAGCTGCACCATAGACATAAAAACCCCGTTTCTCCCTGCTTGTATCACGTCCGTTTCATACCGAGCAAGTGAAAAAATCCCGATCCCCACAAGCCAACTTACACATTTTTTGCTTGCAAGAAAAAAATAAGGGGGGATTTTTTTTGATAGCAGCGAAGCGGCTCATATTTATTCTTTTTTTATTATAAAGGAGGGGGCGCACAGCATGCACCCCCTAGACCCGCATGCTATGCACCCCGCAGGGTGCATAGCATGCACCCCGGCGCTAACTGTCCCGCTTGCTATTGCTAGCGTCGATACTCTGCTCTATTTCAAGATCCTCTATTCTTACCGTAATCTGACTCTTTGAGGTTTCAAATCGCACACGAACATATCCGTCTTGCTCTTCACTCAGCACTATTCCCCGAAACTGCGTATCGCGCAGCTTCACCTTATCGCCCACGTGAAATTTCATGGCTTGAATTTTCCTTCTCGTAAAAATCCATGATACCCACCCGGCGACATGATTGATCCAGCCCCAGCACTACAGGTTTCCCCCGCCTTATCCACGGTAATCAATGGCGGTTCCCCGTGCCTGATCCAACATCTATGCGTCTTGTCTGCCGGTAAGGTGCAGTTTTTCGCCCTAGAGTCGACTACCCAGTCATGTCCATCGGGACATCGCACGATAAGTGGGGGCGAATCTTGATTGTCCCACCAGAGGCGACATTTCCCATCTTGATCCAGATACCAAGAGGCATAATACATAGCGCCAGGCGGAGCATCGTGCAGTGTGTAGACATCTTCAGTGCCCCTTTTTTGATAGAGCCGTCTTTCAAAAGCCTGGAAAAAATGGCCTTTGTATTCGTCCCCACATTCGCATTTTCGAGGAAATTGACTGATATATGGATCGCAGCAGGATAATTGAGCAAGAAAATCAATAATTTTCTCTATCGACTCCGGAGTGTATCGCAAGCTATTTTGCATGTGAACGCATAAGGGTTGAGGATGGTATGCGTTCACTAGAGCTAACCATCCCTGTCGCAGATTGAAAAAAGAAAAATCACCAACCAACTCCATCGCCTGATGATACACTCGCTGACCACTAGGGCAGTTCTCTCCCCAGTAGCGCCGTTTCCAGAATCGCACAGCAGGCAGAGGGTCCAACATAAAGCACTGAGTCATTGTTTCCTTGCTCCTAGTTGTTATGTTGCACCACGAAAAACTTGAGGCGTTCCTGGTGCAACCTTTTCGCTTCTTTTTCGATAATGCGCCACAACAATTGCAACTTGAGCCCAAGCGCTTTTATTGTTGTTGTATCTACTGTTTTTCCTTCAAATTCTTCAATAATTTTCAGCGTGCGCCGCTCTATGACTTCAGTAAATCCAGGCGTTAGCGGATAGCTCTTTTCAGCAAGATTCGCAAAGAGGAGTGCTTCTTTTTGTAGATCCTCTAATCGAAAAACTGTCCCTCTCGGATAAGCAAGTTCGACCAATCGCCTATTGTCGCTAACCATATTACCTTCTCCTTGGCGGTAACTTAGGGCGTGATGGTGTCCGCATCGGTATTTTCCCGGTCATGTTGGCCTTCACTGCCTGCCACGTCCACAACGGCGTAGTTTCTTTGTAGGTCAGACAATTGCAAACGTCGCAGGGTCCTCCTTCAACCTGTTGGTGCTCGACGAAAGAATGACCGCAAGAACATGGCTGTTTCACCGTTTCTTGTTTCCGTTCTTCTTCAGCTGCACGGTCGCTAAAAGCCGCAACGATCTTTTGCCCGACCCATCGCAGATATTGGGACATTGAATCAATAATATCGTTGGTCGACCCTAACGGAAAAGTCAGTACCTCCTCCTCAAACGGAGCAATCCACGGAGCAGATTCAGGCACGTATACGTAGCCTGCTTCAATCACGTCCGACGAGACGGACGCCCGCATGATCTTATCTCCCTCAGGTTCAATTGCGCGAACGTTCATTTTTACATTGTAGGGAGGTTGCACCTTATGTTGATTGACGTTGTTGTAGCGGATTTCCTGCAAAAGTGCCTGGCCGCTGGCTTTATCTTCTATCAAGACCATAGAAGCATTCCACCGGGTTGCTTGCTCGTAAGTTGCCTTTTTTCCATCTGGATATTCTACCTGCTCACGATACATATCAACCAGAAAATAGCCATGAGCATACTCAAACCAGGTCGTACACACCCAGTATGAACTTAGCTCTTTTGCTTTTGCAGCACAGTCCCAGGACTGCACGATCCGCAAAGGTTTATCTGCTGGCAGTGTTCGGTAACGCTTGAACCACCCAAGCTTAATGATTGATCCTTCAGGCGGAGAAGGATCTTGCTGGAATAAGGCGGTAAAATTTCGACGTAAGACAAGACGAATACGCTCAAGGTCTTCAGTGCTGTACCGTTCTGGATTCAGCGCCTCTCCAACTGCCCGCCCTAGTGGATCATTTTCCTTCGCCAGAGCTGGGAGATTCACATGCACCCAATCTGATTTCCATTCTGGCATCTTCTGAATACGTCCCCCCAAATCGTCATAGTGCCACCTGGTCATAATGACGATCATCTGTCCCCCAGGCTCTAGGCGGGTATATAAATCGTCCGTGAACCAGTCCCAGACCTTTTCTCGCAGAGTAAACGACTCCGCTTCTTCCCTGTTCTTCACAGGGTCATCAATCACGATAAGATCGGCACCTTGACCAGTAATGCCAGCCCCGACGCCGACGACACGCAAGCCGCCGCCATAAATGGTTTCCCAGTCTTCAACCGCGTTTCTTTCGCTAGATAGTGCAATTCTCCGAGAAATGATCTTACGGACTTTCCGGGAAAACTTATTGGCGAGGAATTGATTGTACGCGGCGATTACTACCCGCTTATGTGGCCAGCGTTCGATATACCAAGCGACATACCGCACCGTCACGAGTTCACTTTTCCCGTGTCGAGGCGGTATGTTTATCATCAGTCGGTTTATTTCATGTCGAGTGATTTCCAGCAGATAGCGACGAATATGGCGCAGGTAATCCCAGTCCCAAACAAATAAGGGAGAAACCTCATTGAGCCATTTCCCAAAAGGCCGAACATTCCGACCAGCCGTAAGATCATAGGGGAAACCATCGCCGTCATGGGTTAAGGTCTGGATCTTCTTCCGCTGATCTTTCTCTAGTGGTATTCCCCTCTGCCTCAAGTTGCTGGCTATAAGATCCAAGTTGCTTGCGTCGTAGGACTTTTCTTCGTTCGGATTCAACAAGCCTATCATACAGCTCCGTTATTTCCGTATCGTCGAGATCGGCAAGGGACTGCTTAGTAATCACGAGCGGCATGCCTAGAGCTAGACGTGCTGACACCCGCGCCTCACGCAAAGAGGCGACCCCCGAAGCATAATGCTTAGGGTCGCCAGGCAAACAAAGCACCGTCTTGTGGATAGTAATCCCATCAGGTCCTTCATGTTCAGCAGTTGACTCTTTTTCATCCGCATAGACCGGCATATCCATCAATTCCCGCCCCTTGATTCGCATCCTCTCAGCGTCATCTAATTCTTTTAGAATTTCAGCTTGCATGCTCTGTTTGCGTTGCCGCAAAGCTTCGAGGTACACGCTATCATCAAATGCCTTCGCTCTAAGCTTCCACTCGTATTTTCTTTTTGCCGTAGTCCAATCCCCAGGTACCCTTGATTTTAAGAGAATATCCCCCCGCTTTTCCCCACGGTTCCCCGTTTTATCGAAACGTTTTTTTTTTCGTTGCGCCATTTCTTCCCGGTAAACTGCAACCATCGTCCGAGGTTCAGGCATCTGTAAATACTTGAGAAACCTACGGAACCAGACGCCGGATTCTCCGGGCAGTTGTTCCCACGGCTTGGCTGCATCTTCATCATCAAGGTTAGGATCGACTACTTGAACATTGACTGTTGCCATGTCGCGAGTATAGCATGTATAACAATTAGAACAACGAAAGGAGCCATATCGTGGCAGAACATCCCAATATCGAAGAAGAAAACTCGCCCTGTTCCCTCTTTGACGAGCTAGCAGATTCTTTCATAAAAAGCCCGCATCTTACTTTCGCGCGCGTCAGGCAAATTATCTGCACCTGTCCGCCACAATGGCCTTACTGTGACTGTGATTGACTATGCAACAACAACTACCCCTGTTCCCCATTCTTTCCCCTTTGGACTGTAAAAAACACCGCTACACCCACACTGTCTTGCCTTGCCTTGCGCCTCACTGGAGCGTCAGCATGACCCACTGCCGCAAATGCTGGAAACCTTTACCTGGAGGTTCCTGGAAAAGCAAAATAAAAGGAAGGATAGCCCATGCTTGCCCTTGAGAAATATCTAGAAATCCTCTGCCTCTGGCACAATCAACTGACGCCCCACGAAGGCGATATTGATTGTACCCAGTGTGGCGAGGAGCTGTACGAGCTTAGAAAATGCCTTTCCTGCCAAGAGGTCTACGCACTCGATCCAGAAGAGCAAGGAATCGTGATCGAGGACGAACTTCTCTGCCTGGATTGCGCCGGAAAAGCACGCAACACGGAAGGCGATGATATTCCGATTATGGGACCTTGTCCGGCTACTGAATTTACAGTCTAACCCAACATAACAAGGAGCAACCCCTATGTGTATGATTGACGGCTGCGATGAATTTTATCGACACTACAGCGAAAGACGGCGAAAGGCACGCACAAAGCACCGTTGTTCCGAGTGCGGTCGAACGATCCAGCCGAAAGAAATCTATAGCTACGTTAGCGCCATAGGCGACCGATGGGACACCTGGAAAACTTGCGCCCACTGCTTGGTTGCTCAACTGTGGCTGCAACGCAATTGTGGAGGATTCATGCACGCTTCAGTGTTTGAGGATCTTCAAGAGCACCTTGAGATATTTCCAGCTCTTGCTGTCCTTACCACTGGGATAGAAACCAAATGGATAGCCAATAAAGAACCAGAGCAACAGGGGAATTATCAGCTGTCTCCGACGATAGAATTAGAGGACTTGCCTCATTACGAAAGGAACCAGACACAATGAGCCAAACTCTTGGACCACAGCAAAAGCGCCTATTGATTCACTTCATGGCTATCTATGCGATCCCTAAAGGCAGCACAATGGCAATCAATGAAGGGCTGCAATTCTTCCTTGATCCAGAACGCAGAAAGCACGTTTTGCAGTTAGCTAGGCAAGATATGGAGGCAGCGATCGAAGCAATCAAACACACCCACGATAACCCACACGGGTCGGACAGTGAGGCAATCGCCACTGCTATAAAGGTAGCTCGTTCGTTTGCGCCCCCACCCAGCAATGAAGTGAAAGGATTGGAGTAAAAAATGACTGATGAAAAGTTGGAGATAGTTGAAACACTGAAGCAAACAGAAGAAGCTCTTTCTTGGCTCTGTGGAGCACTGAGAGACCAAGCGACCGGCCATCCCGAAACACTCGCCATGTGGAACAGTACCGAAACGGTCCGACGGATAGAGCAGGCTCGTGCTGTTCTCAAAAAACAATCGGAGGGCGCGACGTATGCAGTCGCAGGACTTGCAGGAATGGCATGGCGAAGATGAATCTGAGCAACTATCGACTATGCCGAGGATGTCTTAATCTTTTTCTTCCCTCAGTATCTACAATCTTGTGTGATCCATGTACGAAGCGTCCCAAGAAAAAACGAAAGATCCGAAATGAAAGCGAACGAAAACCTTACGTCAAAATCACCATGTGAGCCTTGGTCCACTCATGATTTTCATGATGTCTACTATGGTACGACATGTCGAAAGTGCCAACTCTTTTTCCCCGATGGCGGCGCGCCATGGGATGAGCCAAAACAACGAGAAAACGATAAACCTGACGACTTCGATCCTAATAGCGAGTGGTATTACTGGGACGACGAAGAACGAGACGAAGACAACCATCTGTACAACTGCACGTGTGAATCCTGTCTTCAGAATCACCCTGAGCGAGATATTCTCTATGGGGACGGGAATTATTTTGAGTATGGCGATGAAGAATAAAAACCCACCCCAAAACGCGCAAACTCTCTCGCGTCCGACAATGGACGAGGACGGTCGCTCAGACTCCGGGCTAGTGGGCATCGCGTGTCCGGCAACTCCGGCTGCCGTCCCCGCAGGGCCACACGTCGCCCTGCGCCCTCGCGCAGGATTGCCGCTCGTTAGAACGATTGGAAGAAAAACAAAGGGAGAGAAAGGGGAGAAGTTCCTCTCCCCTTGAGTCTACTTAGCAGCTTTTTTTGACACGGAAATAGCCAGCCTCACCGCACACACTCGCCCCAGAATAGACCTTGCGCGACGTAGCCGGAAAGGTAGAGACCCAATTGTCGACAATTCCGCCTGGCATGGTCTGTTCTGGTCCCCAAGTATACACAGCGCCAGTTCCCACAGAAGACTTCCACTGTACCACCACCGCCTGTTTTAAGAATGCTGACCGACCTTGTAGGTCGGAATAATCTACCCGGATAACCAACTGCCCATTGACCAAGGTATGGGAGACCGCAACCGCCGATCCTGGTTTTGTCGAAACAAGATATTGCACCCCATTCCGCCCTGATCGTTGCCAGTAGACCTTTCCATAAGGATCTAGCGTAACCCGGGACCAGTTTGCCGATGAGTTTACATCCACAAATTCCCAGCTCTGATATTTCGCACACGACGAACAAAGGCCCGGCACCACACTTGCCCATAACGAGGAGCCATAGGAAGAAGTAAACCCCCCATAGTACGGATAAACAAGTCGGGGAGACAGATAATATCCGACCACGAACAATGACACCAAAAACCAAAACTTCCGCACCATAGAACCCTCCTGAGAAATTTTTCTCAGTATAGCGAAAAAGAAAAAACCGTGTCGCAAGAATAAGAAGGAGATCGCGGATTTTTTGTGGATTTTAAGTGGAATTTTCGAGGAAATCAGCAGATACAAAAACAAAAGGGAAGAAAATAACTTTCTTCCCTTTTGCCCGTATATGGAGACTCAACAACCCCTGGTCAACAACAGCCTCTTTTTTCTACCGGAGATTACAAAGAAACGCAAGCCACCTGCATTTCTTGATATACTTGTTATATCCATGTAAGATCAAGCCATGAAAGAATCCTTTGGCAATCGCACCTTTTCTGTTGATTATCGCTCAGCCCTGGTACTGATGCGCCAGGGTCGGAAAGCCTCATATCCAGCCGAAGATAAAAACCAGGCTCAACGATTACGCCGTTGTATAATTATGTCACTCAGCCGATGGAAGGAAGAGGACGAAATTCTCAAAACATCAATCGTCCCCACTCCCCCCTATTTTACCGTCGAATGCGTACTTAGCCCCTATTTTACGCTTCCCATACTCAAACCTGGATCAAGCCATGCTCACCGCACTTCCGACACTACAAAGCCTAGTCGACCTTTGCGCTCAACTAGAAAATTCTCCTCCCTCAAAAAAGGATCTCGCGCAACTTGACGCACTGGTCGCCCAGATGCTGGGACTGCTTGGCTATCAAGGCAAGCTCGATGCTACATCGTGCCCAGGAAACATCACGATCGTAAATGAACGATATGGAGCCTAACATGGAAAACACAACCCCTCAGTCTTTACGTGCCCAATTCCTCACCCTAACTCAATTGTCACTGTGGAAACTTTGCTCGAAAGAAACGCACCGAATTACCAACTGCATGCGTATCTCAAATGACTCCGTAACTGTCTCGAATGGCCATTATATGGCACAATTGCCGCATGCCCCTATGGATTTCGACAATCAATTTCCCGTCCCCGATTCCTTTTCCCTTCCGGAAGGAATCGCGCTCCTTTCTCGATCCCTCTGCCGCCGAGCCCTTGATTTTATTCGAGGACTTTCCTTGCCGACTGTCAAGAAAACATCTCTCGCTGGCACTGCTATTCAGATCGCCACCCCTCACCGCTTTGCCGTAGGGGTTGTAGATACGGAAACCATAGCTCTAGCCTGCTCTTCCCCCGAGGGCACACTGACCGCCACAGAGAAGTTATCCTCAGATGCGTTTCCCGCATTCGAGCATCTCCTCTCGCAAACTTCCAGCCTTCCCTTTGTTTTTACCCTTAATGCAACTTTCCTTCGAGAAATTTGCACCTGGATAGAGCAACACCATAAATTCAAAAAATCCCCAAGTCTTGATTTTTTTTGTGATTCCTCGAATCCCCTTGCCCCCGTGAAAATGATCGCGCGAACACGAGATGACACGGAAGTTGTCTTTTTGCTGTCGCCAATGCGTCCAGACCGTTGACTCTTTGTTATATTTGTTATACTCTCATGAGTGAAAGAAAGAAGGAGTCATCACCCATGAGACGCACACGGCACTATTCACCTGATATTGGCGAAGGGACACGGAAGAGCCCCTTTATTATTTCCGCAGCTGCCTTGCTGAAATTGGGCCAGAAGGAGATAACAAGAGCGGTCTTGCCGACGATTCCCCCCGCCGTTCCTCCCCCTCCCTCTCTCCCATCATGGGCGGGATTGTTTGCGGACTGTGGCCATCCTGTCCGCAAGGGGCAATGGACCTATGCCGATCCGCGACCGACCCGTCAAGGCAAGGATCTCTGCCCCACGTGCGCAACGGCTATCTGCTGCCGAGTCTGTGGCACCCCCCTCGCCGATCTAAGCCCGGTTGCAACCCGTATTTGTAGCGAATGCAAATAAGAAAGGAGCAGGAAAATGAAGTGGACAGTTCAAACCATGCGTGACCTACCTTGGATGGTGCAATCTCAGGATCAAATGAGTCTATTGCGTGATTGTGTTCTTGCTGCCTATTTCTGGGGCTCAACGGACCTGGAAACAGATACCGTTGAATCTATTGCTGACCTTGACGAATAGTCTACAGAAAGGGGACGATCCATGCGGAAAGTTAGCTATCGGAAACTATATCAAGCAGCAGAGCGTGAAGCGCAATTGATTCGCCTCACTGAGGCTTTAGAAGAAGCGTATTTTGAGGAAATGCCCGTTACCTTGTCAACTTGCGCTTATGCCTTGACGTGTGACTCCCTCTGGTACGCTCGAATTTTTGGGGCTTATCTCCCCGCAACCAATGAGCCCCGAGGAGATGCCACCACAATGTTGAAATTTCTTTGTCGTTCACTTCTTCTCTTTATGAGTTTTGCGCTTCTTGCTTTTTGTTTCTTTGCTCTATGAGGAGACTTCACAATGGTATCCCCTGAACTGCAAAAGCTTTTGAACAATGGACCTCACCTTACCTACGAGGAGCTTCGCGCTCTACCAGAAGGGACTGTCCTTATCGGCTGTCTTTGGGTGAGCCCCATCGAAAAATCAGAAAATACAATTGGGCTTTTTACGGTAGGAGAAAAAACGGGTGAGGATGTTTCGTTGCATTATCTCCAACTCGCCAATTGTTCCCGCCTCAAGGCGCTAGTAAGGCGGGTCACTATGGGCCGCCGCAGGCTTATCCCCTTATGGCCAAAGGCGGAATAATGACTGTCATAACATGGTCGGATGGTACAAAGAAAAAAAGTTGCAATGGTCGCTGTCACAGTGCCACGACTTCAGAGTGTAACTGCATCTGCGAAGGTCGCTATCACGGAGCGACCTTGCGACCTGGCGGCTTGCCCCATGCGATCAAAACCTATCATCGTGAAGTCGCCGCTTTTATCAATCGTGCAGGCATAATCGCGCAACCTACTGACGCTTACGCGCAAATGACCTTCGATTTCATTCGCACCGAAAAGGAGCAGTTGACATGAATACGGACACCCCAATCCCCGAGTCTGGGGAAATTGACGACGCCTTGCCTTTTGAAAATTTACTCGATGAGAGATTTATTGAGTCTCTCGAAAAGGCAGTTCAACATTATCATCGCTACCTGAAAATCTGCCTGTCTCTGACCACTACTGAAGACTGGATTTGCCACAAGGAAACTTATTCGCTGCAAGCGTCTGGCGCGGAAAAACTCTGCAACGTTTTTGGCATCACCTGGAGCGCCCCCCTCGTTGTCGAGCACAAAATGAAGGACGAGGAGGGGGATTTCTACGAATACGAAGTGTCAGGCACAATTTCCTCCACCCTCCTCAAGCGTCGAGATGTATGGTTTACCGGCAACCGCTCTTCCCGTGATAGTTTCTTTCAAGCCCGGTCTGGCGGATTTGATAAAGGCGATATTCGTAAGGCTGCTTTCTCGAATTGGCTCGTCAACGCAGTTGCCCGTCTCATTGGCTTACGGAATCCTTCTGTTGAGATGCTTCGCGAGGCTGGTCTTAATCCCGATAAGATTCGCGGCATTGATTATTCCGGCAAGCCCGAGGAGCCCATTACGAGTAAGCAAAATGGCAGGCTTTGGGTCATCCTCCGTGACAAAAAACTCACGAAAGCTGATCTACTCACCATTCTTAGTGAATTTGGAATTGATGATACGAGAAAGATCAAGCGAGGCGACTATGACAAAATCATCAAAAAAATCGAACAGGCAACCTCACAGTCTCAACAACAAACACAACCCCAGCAAGGCAAATCGACATCCACCCCGCCACCACAACAAAAGCCACCAGAGCAGGCGCAAGGACCGCTTATCCATTGCGTTGCAACCGTTCGTCTCGTTGCCGCAGGTAAAGCAGGGGAAGTATCAACGATTCTCGCCGAAATACAGAATGGCCAAAGAAAGGAGACGATCCGGTTGTCTTTTCGCGATCCCGTAGGAGACCTGGTAGGACTCGAAAACCTACAATCCTTACGGGGGAAAATAGCGTGGTTCTCTTACGAAATGATTGTTCACAACGGAAGGGATTTTGCTGTTATTCGCGCCTTTTCTCTTTCCGAACCTGCCCAAAATTCCCAGGCTAGCAATCCGCCGTCGCAAGTAGGGGAAGAGATATTGCGGACCCTACAGACCCGCATTCAAGAAGCAGGATTGCAGGATGAGGAAGTGAGTCTCTTTTGTAAGGCTCACATAAATAAAAGCATTGTCGAATTGACCGAAGAGGAAATTATTGAACTACTAGACGTTATTGCATCTGGAGACGTTGCGCAGTGGATCTTTGATGCCCATCAAGACTTGAATCAAGACACCCCTAAGGAAGACTAACATGCTCGAATCACTCTTTGACGCTATTCAATCTGCACGCACTGCTGACCTTGCAAAAGAGTCACAACCGTATCCTAAAAACAACCCAACCCCGTCTGACTTGAGTGCATGCCCACGGGAAACCGCCCTGTCAATTTTGCACTGGCAAGAACGCCCAGCCTTCAGCCCTGGCACTAGAGCCCGCCTAGATGTGGGCATTGCGGTTGAGAGAAAAAATCTAGCTGCTCTAAGCCTGTTAGGCTTTGATGTTGTCGAGCAACAAAAAAACATCGAATATCGTCACCACGAAACGGGTTCTCTGCTTTTACGCGGAAAGATTGACGGAAAGGTTGCTTTTCCCCAGATCCGCCGCCGTCCTATCATTTTCGACCACAAAACCGTCTCTCCCTTTCTCTTCCCTCGCCTCAATACGGTTGAAGATTTGTTGCGGAATCGCTGGTATCGCAAGTGGGTCAAGCAGAATCAAGCCTACATGCTGTTGGAAAATGACGACATCAGCTTTTTCTTTTTGGATAATAACCTTGGAGAATGGAAATTTATTGAGTGTCCACTTGATTTGGACCTTGCAGAATCTGTATTGAGGCAAGCCGAACAAGCCGTTGCCGCAGTCGAAGCAATCCGGCGTGGACAGGATGAAACGCAAGCACTCCCCCCCTATCTAAATAATTTCGCGGAATGCCAAAATTGTTGGGCTGCTAATCGCGTCTGTTTCCCTCCCAACCTAAGCACAAATCCACTGGAAGTTATGTCCGACGAGGACGCTGCCGCACTCGACGAAACCATTCGACGCTATTTGGAATTAGGCGAGAATGTTGCGGAATATAATCGGATAGGAAAGAAGATCAAACCTTTATTCAATCAGAAAACCAACGTGGTCGTTGGTTCCTGGTTTATTACCGGCAAGGAACGGTCCAGGACTATGCCCCCCAGCCCTGGCGGTAAGCAAACGTGGTGGGAAATTGACATTCAATCACTTGCAGGGAAAGAATAAAAGTTATACTTGTTGAACTAACAACGAAAGGGGGAGAATATGCGAACTCAGCATGAGCTGCAAAATGACGACACGTTTGGTGATGCGTTTGATAATGAAGGCTCGTATTGGGCCGATTGTCTTCCTCTTTTGTTCTTTATCTTTTGCACCATTTGTCTAGTGGGAGGAATCTATGCCTGTTGATTCGATTTCAATCGACCTTATTCGCGCTGATTCTGCAATCCAACCCCGTACCGGACTCAACGAGGAGGCTATCGAAGACTACGCAGAAGCGATCCGCAAGGATGTCGACTCCATGCCTGAAATAGAAGCAATTTTCGACGGAAAGCTGTACTGGATTTACAGCGGATTCCACCGATTTCATGCGTTTTGTCGGCTGAACCGCAAAGAGATTCCTGTCCTCTGGGAAAAGGGAACAAAAGAAGAGGCAGCCTGGAAGGCTTTGGCTCAAAACTATCGGCATGGTGTTCGCCGGTCTCGCGCCGACTTGAGGAGAACCGTCACGCTGGCTTTGCAACATCCTGGCGCCACAAAATTGTCTAGCCGATCAATAGCCGCACACTGCCATGTTTCCCACAACCTCGTAGAACAGATACGGAAAGAACTTGAACCCTCACAATCTTCCCCTACCTCCCCAGTGACCCGAACCGCAACCCGCAAGGGGAAGACCTATCAAATCACCCTCCCCCAGAAGAAGGAAAAACAGGCTGCTCCTACATTTTTTAAGGATGCAGCAAACCAAATCTTAGAAGAACACCAGGAACCACCCCCGCCTGATACCTTAACCCTAGAAAAAGCTTCCCAATCCTTCGCCAGTGCGCCCCCTGATGATATAGGACGGCTTTCTTCTGCTTTGATTGCTGCCTTATCCTCAATCGTAGAGCATGCAACCCTCGTTGAAAGAACCTGGAAAAACCTACTGAAGGCACATGCTTCTCCTCGGCTACAACGCACACGCGCCTATAGTGAAATATCCGCAAGAATGCCCTCGGTACGCACTCTTATTGAGATTGCCAGGGAAGAAGCGCCCACGCACTTTTGTGAAGAATGTACCGGGAAAGTCGGCGAATGTGACGCATGTGGAGGCATAGGATGGCTAACCAGAAAAGGATAGATCCGACCCCCTGGACTCCGAACATACCACTAGGATGGAATTTTGAACTACCCAGAGACCCCCTGCTTTATACGATCATTAACTCGTTCTGGAACGCGCCCCAGAATCCAACAAGAAGCATTCGTCTGGACGATGGAACAGTGCTCTATTCGATTTCGCTTCACAGAAACTTGACCCTTTGTATTTCAACAACGGACGGTCAAGTCCTTTGGAGGAGAGAAGCATAACATGCCGCAAGAGCAAGTCAGTTTATTCGCTGTTCGCCCTAAGCCGCTATCAGGCAACCCGGTTTCGCTACCTCTGTATCCTTTCCAAAGCGAAGCAATTGTGAGGATATGGGATCATCTTCACAGGTTTAGATCAACCTTACTCGTTCTGCCTACAGGTTGCGGGAAAACCATAACATTCAGCGCCTTCGCGAAGGAATGGCACGAGCGTAAACGTCAGCGAGTGTTAATCGTGTCCCATCGGACAGAATTAGTTGAGCAGGCTGCAAAAAAAATAGAGGCGACCACGAACTTAGAATGCGGAATTGAACAACAACAGCGTACCGTATTGGGGACACGGATACCTGATGTCGTTTCAGCCAGCGTCCAAACCCTAACAAAAAAACGCCTTGCTGAATTTTCCCCTACTACTTTTGGCCTGATCGTAACAGACGAGGCACATCATGCAATTTCCCCTTCCTATAAGGCAATTTATGCCCACTTTCAGCATGCTCGGCATCTTGGCGTGACCGCCACACCTGACCGCCTCGACAATAAAGCGCTAGCCGCCGTCTATGATTCCGTTGCCTTTGTTTACGATATTCGAGACGCGATAGAAAGCGGGTTTCTTGTTCGTATCTTTCAAAAGAAAGTGCATGTTCCCGGACTCAAATTTGCCGACCTGAAAACGACAAAAAGCGGAGATTTTACCGATGAGGACCTTGAACAGATCCTCATGGAAAAAGAAATCCTTGATAAAATGGCTTATCCTACTTTTGTTAACGCCGGTTCTCGCCCCACTGTTGTTTTTTGCACCACGGTCAAACATGCCCAGCTTATGGCGGACGTTATCAACCAGTATGCGCAAGATCAACATGGCCGCAAATTAGCCGCCCCAATCTGGGGCGATATGAGCCAACAACTTCGTCGTGCCACCTTGCGGAATTTTGAAGAAGGACGCATCCAGTTTCTTGTGAATTGCGCGATTTTGACGGAAGGCGTAGACATCCCTAAAATCAGCTGTGTCTCTATGTGTCGTCCAACTAAAAGCCGCGCCCTTTACTCCCAGATGGTAGGACGTGGAACACGGCTTTTCCCCGGCAAAGAAGACTTGTTAGTTTTAGATTTTGCTGGTCATTCCGGACAGCATACATTAGTAACCACCGTCGACATCCTAGACGGCAACATGGACGCCACAGTGAAAGAGCGTGCGCAAGAGAAAGCAGCGAAACGCCCTAATCTGGATATTCTAGAAGCGCTCAAGCTAGCGCAGGAAGAAATAGCGGAGGAAGAAAAAACTCGTATTTTAGGGGCTAAGACCGTTTTCCGATTAGAAGATATTGATCCTTTCTTAGCTATTGGGATTCATCCGTGCGCCGGACGATGGGGCGGAGAACCGCCAACCCCCGAACAAATTCGCATCCTTGAAAACAATCGACTCCCAACTAAACATATAGACAAAGGACAAGCTGAACAGATTATTAACGAAATAAACCGACGACTTCGTTATGAAATGCCATCCCCTCGGCAAGCTCGACAATTGCTAAAATTTTCGATAGAACCGGACATCCCTAAAATAATTGCACATAAGATCATGGAAATTTTAGGGAAGAATGGCGCACAGTGGAGACCTACCCCTGAGACATTAACCTACTGTCGCACCTTAGCCCAAGAACATCGCATCCTGAAACCCACAGGAGTACAACAGCAATGAAAATTCGTGATCTCAGGCAAGGAGCATGGTCATGGGTTCACCATAAGGTCCTCGATGACTATGGGGCAGACCTTGGAGCTTACGGTCTGTCTACCTACCTTGCTCTTCTCCGGTTTGCCGACCGAGAACAATCCGCCGATCCTTCCATTGCCGAAATGGCAAAGCTTGTCAGCATTTCTGAAAGGAAAATCCAAGAGGAGATTCTTCACCTTTGCGAATTAGGTCTTATTCGCGTTGAAAGAAAACTAAGAGACAAAGGCGGGGGAAGCGATCGTAACACCTATTTTCTTCTTGACCCTCCCCTTCGACAAAGTTTGTTATTCCCGGATCAAACACCGGCTACGGTAGACAAGCCAACAAAAGAACCGGAAGAAAAGAAAAAAGATCCACGCATTCATGCGCCGGAAATACAGCTGTATCGGAAAATTGTTCACTTTTACCCACATGAATCCTTGCGCGATACAGTCATCGCCAAATTGCGCGGTGTTTCCGAGAAAGAAGCCCACGCCGCTTTCGCGAATTATATGCACTACGGAGGCAACCCTAAAAGTCTCAAATGGCTTGATAAGCTTTCCTCAGGCGTCAACCAAGCCCAAGACCAATGGGCACAGACCAACGTAGAAGCGAATGGAGAATTTAATCTATGAGCCCCACTAGCCCGCTAGGCGATCTACTCCGCCGTTTTTCTTTGCTTTCCCCTCTGCCCAATAGGTCCCCATCCGCTTTCGATGAGTGGCCTACAGAAAGCGCCCGCATTGGCGTTCCCAAGCGCTACCAAGAGGCATCCCTTAGCGACCGGCCAACCCAATGCCTAACCTATGTGGACGAGTACATGAAGCAAAGCTTTACTCAAGGCAAAGCCTTGCTTCTCGCAGGAAAAACAGGGGCAGGGAAAACCCACGCCGCAGTTGCCGCTTTACGGTCCTACTCAGGCCACAGTAAACGATTCGTATATTTCCCCATGTGGATTTCTGCCTTAGGTGATTTCAAGACAAAAGCTGAAGCGCTTCGTCAGTGCCTAGAGGTTCGTTTTTTAGTGTTTGACGACTTTTGTACCGAATTTCAGCGAGGTAATGCTAACCTCGACGCTAGCCTTGAATCGGTAATATGGCACCGTGAAGCAAATATGTTGCCCACAATTTTCACAACAAACCACACAGCCGAGTCTTTACGCGCATGCCTACTTGATCGCGCACTTGATCGGCTAGGCGGACAATGGTGCATCAGAAAAGCAACAGTGGAAGGATCTTTAAGGCGTGATAAGTGAAGATCGGGCAAATTGGCTTCTTGATCGGCTAGGGCTTATTCCTCCCCCTACAGTCCCGTGCCACTGTGGAGAAATTCTCTACTGGAGGCCGCTCCTTTATGAGGAAGGTCGATCGCACAGAAAAGAACCTTGGCTATGCGCAAAGTGTCATCCCAGACCCAAAACTGCCCAGGTTCGTTTATCAATCGCAAAAGAGCAAAGAAAGGCGACCCCGTACCCTACTGCCCCAACAATGCAGCCCCTAGAAGACCGCTTGCTCTAATTGTTGGCCTTGTTCGCGCCTGCCCGGTAAACATCTCTCAGTCCTTCGCTTAACTTGCCTAACCCCTCACCTACAGCCTCTGTCGAGGCTGCAAGGCGAAGAAGCGCCTCACTCATTTTTTGTTCATTCGCCTCTTGCGTTTTTATGATGCTTTCCACAAGCGCCTCATAGGCTTCTTCTTTCCGTTGCCCCGCAGCAATGAGTGTTGCCATATCCGCCGAATGAGCCGCCATCTGTCTCTCTATGTGGTCATGATACCACTTCACCAAGATAGTCGTGAACGCAATAAAAGGGGCACTTTGCCCTAGTGTTCTTATGAGGTCTGACTCTATGCCAGGAGCGTATCCTAATGGCGGAGCAGAGGCGGGAATATCGGCAAATGCAAAAAGCGAAATGCTTATCGTTAATACGACTGCACTTACTCCCCAAAAACCCAATTCAATAAAAGAGGTCAGTAGCGCTTTCGCTGAGATTTTCATCGTCTTTTCTCCTCCCCTAGTGGTCAACTAAAATCGGAGTGGGATTGATTACGACAAAATTTCCTCTCTGTACTTCACTGATAAAATCAAGCGTGATTGTCCCCGCATTGAGTAGCGTTTTTCCAAAAGCCTCAATGTGGGATTTGCCAAGGATAATAATTTTCTCACCAGCAAGCACGATGCTTCCGCCTCGGAATCCCGCCGATCGCAAGGTTGCATCTTCGATTGTAATCGTTCCATTCGCGAACACGGAAAAAAATCCCCCCGTGCCTCTGTCCCGTCCGCCATCAGCAAGAAGGACAGCCCCCTCAATCGTCACATTGCCCTTACTGAATAGCGTCAGGTCTCCCCCGTCCAGGCTCGTAATTGCGGTTGCTGCCGAGTCAATGCCCCCACGCACAACGAGATCCCCCCCAGTTGAGATCGCAATTCCACCCCCATCTTTGAGCCTGTTTGCTCGTATTCGCACTGCTCCTTTTTCAAGCGTCAAGGTTCCAGTTACGTTCAAAGAAAACCCTCGTTGTCCGCCCGAAGTTTCTGAGTAAAATTGCCCCGCGCCTCGCAGTGTAAGGTTTCCTTCTGCTGTATATTGGCTGCCTGCTGCCACAAATACCGGGCTTTCAATCTTTACTACTGGCGTAATCACAAACAACAATGTTGCGGTAATGGATAAAGGAGCAGTCAAAGTAAATGGGCCTTGAAAGTTCGATACCATAGCGGTCGCCGAGGTTGTTAGGTCAAAGGGTCCATATTCCGTTAGTGTTGAGACTGCTTGCCGGAAAGCTATCACTTGCTGTTGAGCTATACTGCCGTCCGCCCCCGTCGTTGCGCTGAAAATCTGAGTTCCATCACCGTGCTTACGGAGAACAAGCGTTGCATTTTCGATAGGAGCACCAGCAAGCGTCCGAGCTTTTCCGTCAACCGTCCAACCCACATCGAAGGAGCTGTTTCCACTCAAGAAATAATTACTCGCATTTAATCCGTTGGGATTGATAATCGTAAGAGAAGAGGCGACTCCGCTTCCTTCATCACTGACATACACATCATCGCTGCAATCTAAAAAGACAAGGTCAACTGCCTTGTTTCCGCTTGATCTACCAGCCCGCAAGCAATTTCCCGAAGGCGCATTCACTGTCCCTCTGAAGATGAGATTGTTAGTAGGAGAAAAGCCGCTTTCATACTGGAAATAGTATCCCTGGCTCAACAGTGAATTATCCAGAAAAGTGTTATCATGGCTAGCATTAACAAGGTGAACAACCTTTGTTCTGATCGTGTTTCCTTCTATCGTGTTGTAGTTCGCATCTTTCAGATAGATTGCTGTCCCGTTATTGTACGTTCCTCCCTTTTTTACTCCGTGAGAAATGTCGTTGTTGCGGATAATGTTGTACTGCGTTTGTAAAAGATACAGATTTTCTAATGGCGCATCGTAAATGGTGTTGCTGTCCAAAATGTTGCCCGGGTAGGATGCCGTTCCGTCTCCTCCTACGCGATAACTCGATCCGCCACCAAAATGAATGTTCTCATCCCCAGGATCATAAATCGTGTTCCCGTGAACAAGATTGTCGAACGTGCAAGGAAAGGTGCCTGCCGTGCATCCGTTCGCGCCGTCCGCTGAGATCGCAAACTCAACATTGTATTCACCTGACCCGTTACCGTTGCCATAAATCACATTATCAACAAGGGAATTGCTAAAGGCATTCCGAAATCGCACCCCAGCGTCCCCGAAATTTGTTATCGTGCAATTTCTTACTTCTGCATATTTCGTATTCTGGAAATAGATTCCATAAAAAGCAGTCTGGTTTCCGGTCAGGGAATGTCCATTGCAATCCAAGACCACTTTATTGTCTATATCCGTACCATTGCCGATGATAAGCCCATGCGTACCAGTACAGGCATAATCTTGCGTTAAAACAGTCGAGGTTGTCACCTTATCGCCGCAAGCACATACAACCTGAGCGCCCCCTCCCCCCGTCGTGTCCCCACAATTCGCACCAAAGGCCAAAGACGCAATCAAATTCAGCACGATATAGAAGAAAAAAAACCGGACATATCGTCTTATTCTTCTGTTTTGTTCTCTCTGTTTGATTTTCAATGTCCGTACTTCACCCCATAGCGCTAATTTGTCTTTCTGGATTCTGGCAAGTTCCGCAAGAAGTTCCTCGCGAATTTCTCCGCCATCCGGAACAAATTCGACAACCCCAGGTCCCCTACTTGTAGCAACGCTCATTGCAACACCCATCCTATTTGCCCCAGCAATGGGATAGCCAACGCTGGCGTTGGCGCGTCAATCACACACTTAAAACGAATGTTTTTTCCGCTTGGTACTGTTAATGGGTCATGGCGATACTCAGAGAAGTAGTCATCTATAGGTTTAGGCCAGCCAGAAGAAACTGCTCCGAATTGCGTCCAAGTCACCCCATCGTCCGTAGAGGCGTAAAAAGTCAATGCACCGCCCGGAAGATGCGCCCCGTAAACCATTGTGATCTTTGTAATGTTCTGGGTCAGTGTGGCCAGCGTCCAGATAATTTTCCCCGCTCCATTTCCAGCTGCCGCCTGAAATCCATAAATCGTTGCAGTATTTAAGTTGACGGCAGGCGATGCGTTTACGTCCGTAGTGGAAAGATGCCCACGCCACTTGATTGAAGTAAGCACCGCAGGAGCTAGCCGCTTATCAAAAAGATCAACGGGATATACGGTTGCGCTCGATCCGTTGTACTCAACTTCCCATGTAATTGCGCCCGCATCCGGCATGGTTATTTCAGCCCCGAGCACAAAATCCGTCAGGTTCGTAACGTTCTGCCCGGTAAATTCCAATACAGCAGGCGACGTGAATTGTCGCCCATATACACCAAACCGAAAGTCGAACTCTTGAAACGCCGTCCAGGTTTCGTTATCAGCAGATCCAAACATGGAGCCCGGAGGATACGGTTGACTTGTAATAATAGTTGCTGGATTTTTTCCGATTGCCCCAAGTTTCGCCACCTGAATAAGGTACTTATTGCTTGGCGTAAGCAGGACAAGCGCCCAACTCTCCCCGGCAGGCTGAAGATAGTAATCTTCAAACATCACATCGAGCTTCGCCCCCCAGGTAATGTCACTAGGATTGATAACTTTTCGCGCAACAACTTCGCCTGACGGCACCCCAGCGATCATGCGTTGCAACTGAAATTCAATAGGCTCAGTAGGTGCAGTCCCCCCTTGTCCCCGATCTTTATAGTCAAGGTACACCCAGATACCGGACACTGTCCGAGTAATCGGGAAAGAAAACGCTTGCGCAACCGGACACCGGCGTACCCCATTATCAATCACAACGTTTACATGCGGTTCCCACTTCGTTACTGTTCCCCGAAAAGTTCGCCGTCCTGTCCGGAAAGGCCCTACTGCTTCTACGTCATAGAGTCCAGAAGGAATGCTAGTTGGTATAGTAATTTTCGCACGAAAACTGCCAACCCCATTGGCGTTGACGGTTGTTTTCCCGTTGAGTGTTGTCCCCTGAGTTGTTGGACTAATAGCGGTAAAATCAAGCCATTGGCCGCCAAATCGCGCGGCGATGTTTGTCTCGTTTGGCGTGAAGTAATCACCCTGGACAGTGATTGTAATAGATTCGAGTGTGATAATGTCTGCTGGGGGAGTAACTTGCCCATAGGCAGCGTCGACGATACTGCGGACTTGAGCCACTGCCCGTTCGACATTCTCTTGATTTACCGGAGTAGCTGGAGGAACAGTAATAACCGATTCTTCTTCTCCGTCGATAAGAATACGGATTTTCCCCCGCATCCTTACCCCTGGTCGAAGATTCCCACTAGGCCGACTCTCCGCGATCGCATACAACTGTCGTCGTAATGTTTCGAGTAAAACAGACACCGAAACGTCAGAGCTACCACGAATAGACCAGGTTAGTTCAGCAGGGTCTAAGTCAATCCGCGCATCTGGATACACATACTGACTAAACGGATTAACAGGAAACAATTCTGACCATTGGGTTTGCGCAATAAGCTCAACCTGACTGGAAGGCAAGTAAGCCTTGCCGTTCTTTGTGGCAGTTGTACTTGTTCCGCTATTGATTGTCGGCTTGTACTGACTCAGCGTATGCGGAACCGTCGCGATTCCGTTGACCGTATCAACAAAAGCAGCCCAGGCATCCCCACCTTTATTGTAAAATAGATCGTGTTTGGCATGGGAGATCATCGAATCAACATAGATCCCCCGGTTCAAAATCGTAATGTCTCCACGTCCGCCCATTTCTGAAATAAGCGCCTCACGGATAGCCTGCTCGTAAAGCTGATCTACTCGATAGCGCATACGGGAGAGTTCAACAACATCCGGACGGTCAAGAAAAGGATTGTTGACGACGAGAATGCGCGACGTGTCAAATTCTACTCTAATTTGTCCAATCTCCATCAGGTCGCCAGAAGGCAAGGAAGGAATCGGCGGCTTATCCGAAGGCAATCCTTTTATTGCCCGTGCCACCCCTTGACGATTCAAAACAATAACCTCGACATGGGGCAGATAATAATCATACGAAATCGTCATGCCTGCCGATCCTAGCAAGTGCATGGGTTCATACGATCCGGAAGCCAAAGACAAATTAAGCACCCCTAGTTCGTCTTCCTCGATCGTAACCGGGTTCATCGTTGGCCCAGCTGTCACCGTAGTTCCAGAGGCCCAATTTTGCCCTATATCCGCTTGCGTACAGCTCAGGAAATGCGTTGCGTCAGTAGACTGATACGTAACGTCATCGGTTCCGTTGATGAACATTTTCGCGCCTGCCGTATTCGCGAAGCCCGTCGTACTGGCTACGGTAATAGAGATCGTGCCGCCACCCGTCGAAACCGCGCCGTTTAGAGTGGTCGAGGGTCCAGACGGAATGACCGAGGTATTAGCAGGGAATGACCCATCATCAACGAATTGCAGCGTCGTTCCTGGCGCATCCTTGACGTTGCCAATGTAATAAAAATTCGTACCATTGGTTGATCGGTAAATGTGATACGAGATCGCACCCGATACCGCCGCCCACTTGAGCAGATTGATTGACCCAACAGGAGTAACCCGGGATACGGTATTCGAGACAAGCCCCTCGCCGTTTGGCCCCCATGCAGTTACGCGATAGTAGAGCAGTTGCTGTGTTGCAAATCTTCCCGCTAAATTATAGTCAACGCCCTCATTCAGCGTGATACGTCGACGGGCTACATAAAAATAGGCCCCGGGAGGTTCCGCCCCGTCACCATTCCCCGCGCTGTAATTCGTCCAGTCAATACTGTTTCCGGTAATTTTCCAACTTGACGGACTCGTATAAATACCACTCCCCGTAGACGTTCCCGTGTACGTTCCCGAGGTTAATCCAAGTCCTGCCCCTGGCGTCCCCGACAGACACGTTGACGAGGCTTGTATGGTGAATTTTGAGGAAGTTGACGCCCCCTTAGTTCGTATCTTGAGTGCATTTCCAACCTTCTCAAACCAGATGTTCCACTGCTGGTTAGTCGGAATCGTGATTGACCGAAAAGCCGGACCACTCCCACGCTGAAGAGCTTCAAGAATCTGGTCAATCGTGAATGTCCCCCGAGCAAATTTCCAGACAATATCACTTCCCAAGTCTGAGCCATCGTACTGAAAAAGGCGAATGTTCAGGGTGTTGTTTGCTTCCGTGAAAATAATAGGATTAGCCGAAAGGTCAAGGCTTCCGGTATGGCTAGCTTGAGTCCCGGAGGTTACTTGCATCAGTTGTGTGTTGCCAGTTTCGAGCATCGTATCCTGGCCGCCAGCCGTATGCGATCCAATCACTTCCCCATCACTTTCAATGATCGCAGTCAAGGAATTGATTTTCTTGATTGAAAAGTTTTCTAAGCCTACTGCTTTTGCTAGGGGATACCTTTGTGTCCCGTAGCTATACAAAATATCTTCAGTAGAGATCGTAGCCGCATCTAAGGCCCGATCCACAAGCAAATCTTGTGATTTCAGATTGCGCACTGGATAGCCTGCCGGATACCCCGTACCACCACCGACTTGAAAGCCCAGCTTCGATGAAGTATCAAGCGCACTCTGCCGTGTCAGGCGCATCGCCCCAGGCAGCCGGAAGTGGCCGTGAATATCAAAAATCTGAGAAGCGACAAACCTTTGCAACCCCTCGTTTTCTTCGATGTTGCTAATATCTACGCCAGGCAGTGGCGGAACCCACTGCCTTACTTGCACTTGCCCAATACGTGAAATAGCCGACGTGACAGCATTCGTCTCGCGATCCCAGTAATATGCAGGAATAATAAGCCGATCCAGCTGAAGCGCCGTCAATGGCTCCGTGGTTATCAACACCCCATCAATAAGAATTTCCGTTGAGGGTATGCTCAATGAGGCAGGAATGTTAATCGTCAGCACACAAGGAGCAGTGTTCCCGTCTGCAAGCACCTGTAAGGTTGATCGTTCATAGTCGTAATTGCAGACAAGCGGAAGAGGCGTAGGGCTATACGCTGGAGAATTGCGAGTAATGCCAATAGTCGCGCCATGTAATGCTGTTATTTTGGGCTGCTCTTGGTCCTTTGTTCGTGCCCAAAAGTACACATAATGCACGACACCGGGAGAAAGAGCCACGCTTGCCGTGATCGTGGTTGCGGTTCCCGACGTATGGATCAACCGAAGACCCTGCTTCCCAAATTTCGCAGGAAATCCCCGATCGCACTCCCCACTAACCAATGTCCAATTGTTCGGCACAGTGCCGGACCAGTCCTCAAATTGCTCATTGAACAATTCTGTAGAGGAAGAGACAAACTCAGCCCGCCGCCGCAACCGTTCCTCAACTGGTTCTCCCAATGAAGGGGAAACAAGTAAAGGATCTTCATTTGCCGTTACGCGATCGTGCAACCATTTTATGTAAATAGTATCTATGCCGCTTGTTTTCGTTGGCACATACTGAAGAGTCTGTTCTCGCACCTGCACAACGCGCCCTCGTATCCAGGCTTTTGCTGCTCCTAAAAAAACCGAACCGTTGCCCAACAACAAAGGAACGCCACCCGAAAGAATTGCCCCATCCTTAAAAATAGCATCGCCTAATTCTTGCAGTCCCAACGCCTGAAGACCAAACTCCTCATTGAAAGACCAGTCCTGAGCATCCCGCTCTTGTAAGGCAAGAATCTGAGAATAGTCATTGTCATAATTTAGCGTGTCAACTCGTTGTGGTTCCATTCGCTTCCTCTTTAGCTAGGAGTTTCTAAGCTTGAGTCGTCAACAAAAATACTCGTATAGCGCTCTTGCGCCGCTTTGGTTGACGCTGGCCGATTCCGGAGCCATATCATCGTGCCCGGCGTTACCACTTCCCCCGCTAGCGCTAGCGTCAAGGTTGGCGGATTGACCTGCACGTTGTCAAAGAAAAATCCTTCTTCACAAATCTGCACCCCAACTACTTCATCCTCAGTGAAAACCCCAAAATATCCGAGAATTGCAGTCGGTCCCTCGACTTCTTTGTATGTAAACCCGCGCCAGGAAATAGCGCCCGCTGCATCCTGTTGCAGATATGCAATTTTTGTCACTTTTTTTCGCGCGTACTCTACCGTCAACCCCGTTTCACTGCCCGTCTCTACTGGTGGCGATTGCTTGTCGACCCAGCTGCCTGTTCCAATAGCGAACCAGGCGTTAGCCATATTGATGGATTCACCGCGAAACAACCGTGCTCGGAGAATTTTCCCAAGTTGCGTATTCTTGCCCTGGTCAGACATGCGCCCCCCTTAGTGGTATTCTACAACGTCGAAACTTACATTGATTGTTAAAATGGTAGTTGTTCGACGGATAAGGACTTGTGAGCCCCCGTTAAAATCCAATGCGACCGCTGGCGCTGCCGCTGAATTTGATATGTAAGCTCCTCGGGGAATAATCTGTGACTTCGTTGGGTCAACAGCTGGGCTCAACGTAACAGGATGAGGCACAGTTGCCTGTGTCGTTGTGATATTGTCGTAATGTGTGAGGCTCTTAATCTGAGCCGCCATTGAGAGTTGCGTGAGGGTTCGAGTAGTCGCAGCCCAAACCGCACTAGCCGCCCCCGATGGAACACTTGATACGTTGGCATCTAACCTCGACAAGATAAGATCCCGCACCGTTTGCGACCAGATTGCAGCATCTGCCACCTGAGAGATAGGTTTGTTCAGATTCGTAGCAATAAGAGTCGCTAGCGCCGAAGTCCAAATCCCGGCTTGAGCAGTGTTCGGAATACCTTGCGCTAACGTGTAAATAGCCGCAATGATATTGGCTAAAGATCCTGTCTGTCCTGTCGCTGCCGTTCTTTTCTCTAGAGCATTCAATAAGTCAAGCAGCGAACCGGACACTGGCGTTGCTATCCCTGCTCGTTTTTCCAACACCTGCACACGATCGGCAAGTGAGTCTGCTGTAATGGTTGGTAAGGGAAGTTTCGCAATTGAGTCGAGTAATTCACGAGACCACATTTTCTATTCCTTTCCTTACACCCTGCCCTGAACCCCAGACACAACAACGTGAACCGCATTCGCCTGACTGCTTACTCCTCGGATGTTATCCCCTTCTTCTAGGAACAAACAGATCGTACCAGGAAAAGAAGAGTAAGCTTCAAGAGGCTCATTGATTCGCATATAGTAGTCGACGCCACTTCTCTGAAGAGTTAGCGAAAATGTTACCTTAACGTTCAAGACATTCGTAATGAACAACTGAGCAACGTGCCCTTTGGGCGTCCAATCCCCCCCACTTGCCGCACAGGTGAGAACGTTGCCTATGCTTGTCCCTAAAATAACCGCTTTGGTTTTTGCCTGTTCTGCCATTACAGCACCCCCACCATAAGTTGATTGCTCAGTCCCCGTGCTGGATCATCCTGAGTAACATATTTATTGCTTGCCCCTGGCGTTCCATACGATCCAGCTGCCGCTAGTCGCATGGCTGCCGTCAATGCAACATCAGCTAGGTCTTTGTGGGTCATCAGAAACACGCGCCCATCTTCTGTAATCGTAGATACCCCGCCCAGCGTCTTTGCCCGAGCTAAAAAGAGTTGTCCCGCACTTAACTGTCCCTGTCCGGCTGCCGAAGTTCCCAAAATATGGCCGATCTTTGCAGGCCAAGCATTGTTAGCCACACTGTACGGAGCCGTGGCATAGCCGTTTCCATCCACAGCCGTATCCACCGTCACATAGACAAGGATATTGTCTGTATTGTCCGGTAAATTGCCGGAAGGATAAGTCTGTGTCGCTGTCGCCCTTGCCCGCTGACCATCCAAGTAAGCAATACCCGCCGCCACGTCAACTTTAAGCGAAGATTTGCCAGTTACCCCAAACGAGGTTGCTCCTAACACCGCATTCCCACCAATCAAATCTGCATTTTGGGCGTCTAGCTCGTCCGCTAGCACCTTTTCCAAATCAACATTGAGATTCTGACTCCCAGAATCAGCAGTTAAGGCGACAGAATCAGCGTATTTTTTCGGCTTCCCTTTGTTTATTCCTGCCATGCTAATGCCCTCATGTAAGATTCAATACCAGTTCCCCGTACACATATTGCCCTGCCGTGGGAGAAAGACCACCAGGTTGTGAGATAAGCCCGCGATCGAAAAGCACCCCACTGTTAATGATTCCCGGCCTCAGTGTCGTATTTGAAGCGCTAGGAGATCCGGACGAGCCCGACAAGGTTGTGATCGTGTAGCTTGTCCCAGTAATGTCGGTAATTCTCAATCGCGATGCGCCAATGGCAGAATAAATGCGAGAATGCGTTGCCCCAGTCGGCAATGCTGGAACCGTTACCCCAATTGACCCGGTTGGCCCGGTAACTGAGACACCAGTGGTCACAACTTCTAGCGTCTCTCCGTTTCCGTTTTTCCAAGAGTATGAAACCGTATAGGTTCCAGTTGCCAGAGATCCCCCCGAGGCAGACGGCGTACAGACCGGAGCCGTAACCGGGTTCGCGAGTTCGATAATCGACCCGAAAAATCCAATTTCATGAAAGGTATTCCCGTTGAGATTAGGACCCAGCGAGACGCCTAGCGTTATCTGAGATCCGGAACGCACATTGACCGCATGCGCCGCGCCTGGTCCCGCGTTATTTGTTCCTGGCGCCGGAACTGCTTTCCTGACAATTTCAGTCCCTAAGATCGTATTACTGATTGAAGGAGCGGCGTTGCTTGTTCCAATGCCAATAGCGCGAATCGCCGTTGTGAGCGTATTTTCCCTCAGTAGATCGGCAATGAGTTCTTTTCCCGTGGTAACGACAAGCTCTGGACGAAAACTCACGATACGGGAGGTTCCATCAGGATCAAGAAGAGAAACACGAATTGAACTAACAATGCGCGGAAAAACCTCTATCATTCTAGCACCCCGGTTGTTGTATCGCTTAGACTAATTGACCCCGAGCCGCCCAATAAATCCGCTCCGCCTAGCAAGCTCGTTCCGACAGTAAAGGCCCCCCCTACGCCAAACAGCGACGTTTCAATAACACGGACAGCGTGCTCTGTCGTAACCCCGGCAATCCTGTTTTCTGGGGCTGCACGGCCAAACAAAAGAATAGACTGCTGACGTGTCGTTGCCGATCCTGCCCGCACCAATCGCCGCATCCCTACCACGATCCGCGTTATATAATACGCTAAGGTTCCCGCCGCCTTGTTCCGTTCAATAAGGTATCGAATCGAAGGATCAACTTCGACTTGAGGATCAACCTCAAAGGTCGTTCTGCTATACTTACGCCCGGCATATTTCCCGTAGTGAGTACGATTCCACACCCAAGCTTGGTCATGGAGATTTCGTATGCTGGTAGGGATACCAAACCGCTCTTGTACGATCTCAGCTAACGCATACTCGTTTAGCCGCCAACGTTGCACTTCTTTAAGCATGCGAGTTGCGTATTCTGGATCATCCTCATTGAACAGTCGACGCACTCCGCCATAAATGTCCCCGTTATAGTCAAGCCACTTCCCCCCAGACGAACGAATAGCAAACTGATTACCTAAGTCTTCATCGAATTTTTTCAGCGTTTCGAGTTCCCAAACGAACGGCAAAAGTAAGCGCCACAGCAAAGACCGCGTTACTCGCAGCATCGGGGAGGAAAAGAACTGCTGGCCTTGCACGGGAATAAGCGTAAGCGCTGATATGTCCGGGTTGACATTTCCTACAGCAGAAGAATAGCCCTGTTGGCTATTCAAGGTGTCACTGACATCTTGCAGCGTTAAACCATCCAGGTCGATAACCAAAGGTTCCCCAGTCCCCCCAGTTACGGTCGTTGATAGCTGCTTTTGCGCAATAGAAACCGTTCCCGCTGACCCGTCATAAGCAAGAGTCACCCCAGCCTCTGCTTGTGGATCTTTGCTCAGAAAATTAGGCAAAAGACTGAGCAAGTGGTCAAAAATGCCGGTCTCTGGTTTAACAGCAAACGCGCCACTCATAAGATTGACACCACCCCCGGTAAGATGCGCGAAATAGAAGATGGGACTACGTTCGCTTGTGGTTCTTGTACTCGCACATCGAGGACGCCCGGAATACTCTTTGCTGCTGCTGTTAAGTCCGAAATATACAGCGTTTCAAATACTCCTAGCCCAGATAGTAGAGCCCCATAAGCTGCTTCAACTTTCCCGCGTACCTCTAGCACGTCGTATCCGTCATCAACGGTTAAGTACACAATCACATCAACAGCTTGACCAACCACGGGCTTTACTTCGAGGTCTATGCTGGTTGCTACCCATCCCTTATGCGTTCCCGATTCATCCGTGTATCCCCGTAACGTCTTTCTCACGAGTTCGATCAAGGCTGCCGAGGCCGCCCCACTGCCATTGTCGATATAAACCTGTACGAGACCCAAAAGCCCGGGAGGAGAATCATCAAGGAAGGGTTCGCGGACCTTCGCCGTTTGTACCGTTTCGATAGGTTTCCCCGTATCATCAAGCAGCATCACTTGTTTTGCTGCATACTCTAAAGACGATTTTGTACCCTTAGAGAGTCCGGCTATCTGTTCCCGCAAAGCTGCCTTGCGCTCCGCATCTGTCTCTTCATCCGAACCGTTAAGAATAGCGCGATCGTTCGTACACGTTACAGATTGCGCAAGATTGCTGACAACTTGCGTAATGGTGTTTTTGCCAGTTCTTCCTGCTGTCCCCTCTAGCTGACTCCGCACGGCAATTTGCGCCGAACTAATGCCAACCGCAAGCACAGCCCCCGCTATAGATTCATACGTTTTAGTTGACCCTGGCACCCCAAACACTGACCCTTGAGGCACCGTCAACGATGATCCGGTTGACGTTCGGGATATGGTTACGGAACCAGTTGCCGGAACTGCTGGCCTTCGTGTTCGTTCAAAATTGAGAAAGACGCCGTTAAGTATGCCCGTTCGCGTCAAGGCAAGAGCCACCTGTTGTAGTTCCACTGCCATACCCGAAAATGCGTTAATCAATGCCCGCGCAACCGACCCCTCGGTAAGATCGGTGATTTCTGGCGCAGTGCTTGCCAGAGCTGCCATAAGCGTTGATTCTATTTGCGCTTGTCCTCGCAAATCAGGCGTTGCCATCTTCTTCCCCCTCCCCTATGTAAGCGGTATCTTTAGGTTCATTGGCGGGAATTGTTCACTCGCCGTTGTCACTACCGACAAGGTCAGTTCTAGCACGTCCCCTTTGATCTTGCCATTTAAGTCACTAATAGAAGCAATTCGAGGGTCATTCTGTAGGGTTTGCCGCACGTCCACTTGAGCCAGAAATCCGAAATACGGTTTCGCTTTCCATCCAAGATAACTAAGCAAGCCCGTCCCAAGCCCTGGCATATAAGGCACTGACCCGCGTACCACCTTGAACTTATTCGCTATGCCTTGACTTAAATTCTTTACCCCTTCCACGGTCAGTAAATCGCCGTTGCTTACCGTTAGCATCCCCCCTGAGCAACTCAGGTCCGTTCCATACAAGCGCCGTTCCCCTTGCGTATCTTGATGCTGATCGTGGCTGACCGCTAACGTGCCGTCCTCCCCAGAAGGGACAAGTAAAATGTCACCAACACCTAGCACCTTTCTTTCGTTTTTCTCGGATGGAGCAAAAATTTTTACGTCGCTAATAGTCGGAAAAGCAAAGCCCCACGTCTCTTTAATTGTAAAAGCGCCATTGTTTAGGTTTATGGTTTCCAGTGTGACCATCTGCTTCGTGCCATTGTGAGAAAGAAACAGGCGCATCCCAGGATAGAGAAGCACAGCATCGAGTAGGGTTCCTGTTTTTCCTCCTATGACTGTTGGGGCACTCAAGACTCCGTCGCCTGCTTCTGGCGGAAGAAAACTACTAGCGTCGCCTTGCACAACGTAGGGAAATTGTAAGTTGTTAAACTCCGTTAGCTCAAGCCACCTGTTAGCATTGCCCAACACGCGCAAAGCTAATCCTTCTATGGTGTCCCCTGATTCTATCGCTACAGGAATTACCCGTGTCTTTCCTCTCCCTAAATACGGCATAATCCCAGACAGCTGCGTCAATATCCGTTCGACATTCGGCGTTATTGGCACCGCTTGAAGGAGAATCGCCTTCCATTCTTCCTCTACATTAAAGTCGTAGGTTTCTTCTAAGGCGAGATCCACAATCGCTATTTTGCCAAGTGAACTTAGGATAGTAAGATCCAAAGACCAAAACCCGGAGAAAGATAACCCGAACTGTTCAATGCCGAGTAGAAGATTTTCTAGCGCCCCACTCAAAGACACTCCCCTTTCACTAGGGGGAATATATGCGGACGAAGGAAATTTCACCGACAAGGCGTTGAAATTCGGAAGCCGACGCGAAAAAGTGAGGATTCCAATAGCCCCAGCTAGATGCGCCCATAGCCCCACATGCTCGAAAATTGTTTCTTGAGTTTCTAGTGCATAACTAGAAAAATCGCTTGACAATATCAGATTTTCCCATCCTTGCCGCACACCGCGCACGTATCCCCCATTGAATTGTAAAATAGAAGATAATAGCGCCGCGCTATCGCTTCCTGCACGTTGGTCTATTTCCACAAGCGCCCCAAGCTGGGACGATAATGCAACCCCCCTTTGTGTGGATAGTTTGAGCATGTCCTTTGCTGCTTTTTCATTCATAACAACCCCGTCAAACTGGAAGCAAACCGCCCGGCAATGCTAGTCAATCCAGAAGCAAATTCGCCCAAATCTCGAATAAAAGGGAGATTCGGCAATTTATGCTCAAAAGCCAAAGAGTAGATATAGTCTTCAACAATGCGAAACCGCACTCGATAGTCCCACAATAACGGTCGTTGTCGATTTTTTGAGAAAGTAAATTCTTCCTGCAATACGGCACACGCTTCAAGATTAAGAGTATCCAGGTACAGCAACTTAACGCTATCGGGATCTCCCCCTATTTTCGCCGTCCGTTCCCTTCTGGCGTGGTATTCATAAAACAGCGACTTGAGCGCCAGCAAGGACGGAATGCCAGCAAACCCTTTCGGATTATCCCACCCCGTAGTTCCCGATAAGGTAATAACACCAGGCGCAATGCCGAAGCTGTCAATAAATCCAGACCCGAACGTAGGAGTGTAGGTACTCCGAGATTGACGAGAGGAGTTGAACACTTCCGGTCTCACAATGCCCGCACCACCACCAAAGATAAAAGGAGCAGGAAGAGGACCCAAAATAAAAGAACCGCCTTGGAGGATAAGAATAATGGGCAAATCGCTCTGATCTAGTGGCATAATCAATCATCCCTCATCAGCAAAAACGTTAGGACTTCCTTCGATAATCACCGCACCACAAGAAACCGCATCCCCAAGCCGCGCTACTGGCGACTCATTGCAAAAAACGTCCGGCGATCCGGAGACAATAGCCTGCTCTGCATGAATGTCACATAAAACCAGGTCCCCCACTCGCGCAAGAGGTAGACCATTCACGAATGTATTCGGAGATCCTGAGGCAATGGTCCCACCGTGAGAGATCGCATCCCCAAGCCGCGCTACTTTTGGCATTAGTTAAGATCAATCCTTATTCCAGAAACTTTCACATTTCCGTCCGCGATCGCTTCAATGTCCTTTTTAGCGCGGATAAAGATATTCCCGCCGTTAGGCGAAGGGCTAGGTAATCCGCTGTTGTCCTCGCCTGATTCTGTCGGTTCTGTTTCAGGTCCTCGCCCATCATGCGTATCTATGACAATATCGCCGCTTTCCAACAACGAAACTTCAGCAAAAAGGTTTTTTAGATGCGAAGAGGCTAGACCGTACAATTCAGCCGCCCCCCCCATTAGCGCTAAGCTCGACTGCTCAAGCCCTCCCCTGACTACACGCAACAACCAATTGACTGCCCGCTCAATGTTGCGCCGCAATCTATATCTTTTATCGTAGTCCTTTTCTCGCAACACAACGCGATCGGTGTTTTCACCCATAGCCGCGCGTGTCCCAGAAGGATGCTGCAAGGCCCACTTGCCCGTCTTGTCTCGAATCTCTTCCAGGTCGGAAGGATGCCGGAAAAGATAGAAATTGTGAAATTCCTTATTCTCCCCAGCAGCAAAAAGCATTTCTGAAACTTGCGGGTATATATACCCGAGCACTATCGCCCCAGATTGCCCCAAGCCGGTCAACGATCCTTCTAGTTGAACAACAAGAACATATTGATCTTGCCCGGTCTTATCTGGGTTTGTTTCCTCATCGAATTTCATGCTTGTATTAAATGGGTATGTTTTCCGTTGGGGCACATTGCTTTCGTAAGTCGGTATAGGTGTAAACACTGTCCCATGTGTTGTTCCTGCCCACTGACTTAATGCAGGAACGTTAGAAGCAAAGCCCCCGTCTAAGTAAGCAATATCTAAAGCATGACTTTCTGGGTTGACTGCTACGACTTTTGCCACCTTAAAAAGAGCTGGAGAAGGCATCATCACAGTAAAACCCCCCCGTCAATCATTCTTTCCAAGTGCCCACGGCCCCGTGTTACTTGCAAACTCGTAATCCATTTCCCGCTTTGCGGTCGAGTGCCATATTCGTATGAGTGCGAAATGCCATCAACGTAATAAAGCGAAGGAAGACGGTCAGGACTTCGCAGGTCGGGTAATCGCACATAGTCACCTGCTCGAATATCCCTTCCCCGCACAACCACTGACCCTTGCTCTAGTAAGTCCTGATGGTCATAGGCGCGTACTAAACGTAGGTTTCCAACTACACCTTGTTGACGTAAAAATCCTAAATCTTTGATGACTCGCTGCTCATTCGGTCCATAAGCTGGAGAAAAATACTTCGTTCGCACTTCCATAATGCGAAAGCCAAATCTCCGATAGTCACTTTCTTTTTGTGAAGCATTCCCCCCCGTTCCCGCCGCTCCTACCAGATAGGGGTTTGTCCTAAATTGTCCTGCTTCATCTCCGTGTCCTTCGAGTGGATGCCCCAGGTCTTTTGCGTATTGAGCAAAGGCCCCAAAATTATCGGCATACGTAATAAAGAAATTACGCAAATCTGCCTCTGTTCTCCCCATACTGAAATGCGCAATATCGTCAGCTGTTACATCAAGAAAGCGTAATCGAGGCAGATCATACGGTCGAACGCTAAACGGGACTTCCCCAGGATAAACCCACGTCTCTGGGTTTTCTTGCGCCCAGCCCCCGTCTTTATCTAGCCACGGAGTAGGGCGATAGAACAGCCGAGGTCCCTCAGGTTCTTCCCCTATCCACATCTCTCTCCACGGAGCGTGACTATACTGGGTCATGATCGCCCACATATCCGACCACGGTTGAACATTATGCTGCACACTTCGAGGGTCCAACGTCGACAGATTCTTTTCCCAACTGTCCACCCACGGAGCCATTTTACACTCAGGGATAAGACTACCATTGGGAAAGCTAAACCTTACTCCATCTAGCTGCGGCTTACAGAACGTTTCCCAAATTGTCCCCACCAGTAGCGCAGGAGAAAAATTCAAACCACTATCTTCCCCTTCCTTAAATGGCGGCTTAACCACGGGAGGGTAGGTCCCCCCTTTCCATGCAAAAATTTTCTCAATGCCCTGTCGCCATTTTTCAAGAACGATTGCAGTAACAGCGTAGTCTTTATTCACATAGTAAAGCTTTGTCATTAGCGAGATTTTCCCAAAATCCCGCCCACGCACCCGAATAACCCGTTGTGGCTGATCGCCTGAGATTGACCACTCTCGTTGAATATCGTCAATAAACCCGCGCATAAGAGGCCGATCCGGGACTTCAGGAGGCGACCATGCCCAAAGCTCAACGTAATCCATTGTGGAAAGGATGTCGTACCAGGTCAGTTGACGGATAAGTTGCCCCGGTATTTCCCCAACGATACCAAGGAGGCCCAACAGCCCCCCTTGCACTGCTTCTTCCGTAAGATCCATCGAAAATTGACCAGCTGCATTGCCGATACGCCGAGAAGTCATGAATGACAGCACTTGCTTTTCGGCAAGAGATTCGCCGCGAGGCACTTCAAAACGTCCAAACCGTTTCGTATGAAAGACCACCTTAAAAAGAGGGTTGCGTGTAATCATGGCAGTAATGGGCTTGTGATTTGTGATTGAGGTAACACTTCCGCTTGTGTCCGGAATTGGTCGGTTATTCTCCCGTCTTTATCCTTTATGACAACTTCGATAGGCGCAACTTTAACCGTCCCCATATTCATCGCGACAGATTGACTATTTTGCTGTTCCGCTGCTTTAGCCAATACACTGGCAACAAATCCAGATACGTCATTGACGCCCCCAGGTTCGTCTTTCGGGAGGTACTCCTTCCAGTTGCCCCCCTTGAGTTGTGAGGATTTTACTGCCTGCATAACCCGGCCAGGTCCAGCATTATAGCCAGCAAGCGCTTTTTCCTGATCGCCTGAAAACATTCGTAAAAGTTCCGAATAATAGCGTGTTCCTATCTCTATGTTTTCAGCTGGATCAAGTAACTGCTCTGGGGTTTTCCCAGCTGTTCGAGGCATGAGCTGCATTACCCCAACCGCACCCGCTGAACTTATCAGATTTCTCCCCCCTGATTCTTTTGCAATAAGTGCGCGAATCATCGACTCTGGAACACCATGCCTCTGTGAAGCTCTTTTTATCAGTGGATTAAGTTCTCCGGAGCTGAATCCTTTCCCTATTCCATATCCAGCAGATCCCGGAGACAGTTCGGATTCTGGCCCACCTGCCGAGGCTGGAAAGAGTAGGTCTTCTAATACCCCTAAGCCCGCGCCGAGTCCTACCGTACCAAGCCATGACCCCCACCCCATGCCTGCACCAGCTTTTGCTGCTTGCCATCCCACATCACCTACCCCAACTGCTGCCCCTGCTCCGTTTCCGTACATCCATTTCCCTAGCGTTGCATTCCAGACAAGCCGATAGGCACCATAAGCCCCGGCTGCCAGTGCCGCCCCTGTTCCGATATTCGCCGCTCCTTGAGCAACCCCTGGAGAGATTCCCCACTCTTGCAACTTTTGGGCAGTTGCAGCATTGAGGTTTTTAAGCGCCTGAGTTGCACCAACCATTGATTCAAGAAATTCTTGATAAACCGGCATGAGTTTTCGAGTCTGTTCGCCGATTTCTGAAGCTAACTGTCCTTGCGCTTGTCGCACCTGCTCTTCTGGTTGGTCTCTTCGATCTCCGACGATTTTTCTTAGATCCTCTGCTGTAAAATCAGGCTTCTGCTGGATAAGTCTCAGCACGTCAGATTGCACGTTTAACGGGATATTCAACTGTCGCGCAAAACTAGCCATTGCATCCGGAGACGAACCGAACTGACGTTGTCCTTCTTGTATGAATGCGCGGAAAAATTCAGGGTTATGAATCCCCTGCTCTAGTTTTGCTTGTAGTTCCCCTAATCGCTGGCCAGGCCGCAGCATTGAAAGTGCAATGGGTGTAATCATGTCAACGTTTGGCATGATGTTGATTCCAGACATTGCCGCGCTCATGCGCTGCATAATGTTCGCGCCATGTTCGCCTTGCAATGCGGGATTTCCTGAGCTGCTGAGTTGCGCCACATACCCGAGCAAAGCTTCCGCGTTTGGCCGGACTCCTTGCCCCACGGCTGCTTCTCCTAATCGCAACACAGCTTCCCAGACTTCCGCTTCACGTCCCTGTATTCCTCCCTGCTTGACTGCTTCCGCTAACATCGCCGCAAATCGTCGTTGTCCTTGTTCTGGATTGGTCATGCCCTGGCGCCAGGATTGCCCAAAAAGAGACGCGCCTTGCTCTGGAGAAAACCCGAAAAGGCGCGTCAATTCTGCCGCTTCATCTGCCCTTCCCCGCGATCCTGGAGACGTAACGATATTTCCCCCCACAAGACGCTGACTTCTCGTTGACAACAAGTCAGTGCCCCCGGCAAGGCTACTGTAGATTGATAAGAATCGTAACGAACCCTCAGGCCCCATCGAAGGATTCAGATAATTGACTGTCGACCTAAAACGATCATATCCCATCCCCTCAGGTTGAATACGTTGCGCTAAGTCGGCTGCCGTCATACCCCGAGCTAGTTCCTCATGAAATTTTCCCCGTAGCGTCGAGGCTAAATAGTAGCCAATGCCGCCGATTGCGCCGACTCCAACAATTCCCCGCATAAATTGACCAAGAATCTGCGAAGGATGATCGGGACGCCCAGGCTGTCCAGGTTGCGGCATATCAGCATTAGGCACTAAGGCTGCCGTATCGCGCATCTCTTCAATACGAGCCCGGAAAGCCTGCCGCTCTTCTGCTATCTTTTGCGCCTCTACCTTCCCTCCTTCCGTCTTGGCGCGTTCTAGTTCTTGCTGCTTCGCTAGGTATTCTTTTGCGACAGACAAGCGCTCGTTCATGTCAGAAGTTGATTCTAGCTTTTTCTCTAGCCGGTCAACTTCTGCCGCTATGCGGTCAACTCCTTGCTTTGCTTGCTGATGCCGCATGCGCCAGTACCGTTCAGAAAGTCGTTCGTAGTTCGATAGTTCTCGGTCAAAGTCGCGCCGTTGCGTGCCGGTAAAAAAACCCTGAGATGCCCCGGCCTGACTTATTTCTTCTATCCGCCGAGAAGATAGATTGAGCCGTTCGCGGAATGCGCTACCCATAAACCCACTTGCGCCAGGATCTTGCGCTATTGATTTTGCTAGCCCCTCCCAGCCCCGACCAATAACGCTGGGAAGCTCTTGCATCTCCCTACGAACATTTTCTAAATCCTGTGGGCGTATGCGTAACCCGATCTCAATACCTTCCATCTCATTGTTCCCTTTTTACTAGCCCGAAAGTAATTTCCTCTTCTTGCACTGGAGGCTTTGTTGATTTTTGCATAACTGCCGCTTGTCCTACTCTCCTTGCCTCATCTTCAGCGACAATCGCTTTTTCCCGCTCTTCAACTGTAATGGGACCCAATAAGCTAGCAAGATCAACGATCTTTTTTTCATGTTCCGTCGCTAGCAAGATACGTTTTTCTAACTGCTCTGTTAGGTAATCAACGAGCAACTCCTCATAAGTCAAGGAAAGAAACCGTGGATCATTAGGGGGAAGATTGTAGCGGCGACGGAACCAGAGACCAAGAGACTCAAGACCAGCAAAGGCTTTTTCAACCCACGGTCTCAAGTCCGAATCTAAAAGCGCCGCATACCCATCTCCCCATTCTATTTTTTTGGTTGCTGAGCAAGTCCCTCCTCAATGGCTTCCCAGAGTGCGCGAATATCGTCATTATTTGACAATTGCTCAAGGTCAAATCCCGCTGGAGCCTTCACTATTAAGACTGGATAATAAAGCCCTAGTAGGACAATCCAGGACGTAATGCCGCGCATCCAGCCGCCAGCATCCACCATTGCCTTATCTATTTTGGGCTCAATTCTGAATCGGTCCCAGAAGGACGGATAGGCAAAAACAAACGAGCCCAGCGTGCGCTGAACTCGCTTTATTGGTTCTTGTCCTGTTGTGTCAAGGAGGATCGTACCGTCAGCGTCTCGTTCGTAGACGATTGCCTCAACGGTAAAGGTAGGTCTCGTGTCTTTCGTGGTATCCATAAAACTCCTCTAAGGTTCTTCCTCTTCAGGAATCTTACGCCGAGCGTCTTTTATGCTGTGATACGTTTCTGTCAGTGTGAGAAGGGTAATTTTCCCTTTTCTCACACGAATAGATACTTCTCCGTAAAATTCCGACTGTTGCAGCTCTTCAAAAAACCTCGTTAATTCTTCTACATCCGTTTCGCTACCGTTAGGCACTCATCGTCCCTCTTCTTTTCGTCGCCCGAAAATTTGCATCTCGCAAATAGAGACGATATGCGTCAAGCGTATGGCTAAATCTTTCACACACGGCCCCTTCATACCGTTCTAACATTACCCCATCAATGGTCAGGATCTCGATAACGAAGGATCTTCCTTGTAGTGTAACCTCGCTGGTTTCCGGAAAAATTCCTTTCGCAATCGCTTCATCGTTGCGGTTGATAATTCCATTCAGCGTGAACCGATGGGTAATATGTCCGGGAGGAAACTCTTTCGATTCCGCATCGCCGATTCCGCCCACATCGTTCAGATCATTGTTGGTTTCCCCAGCAATGCGGGAAGTCAATTTCATCTCTAGCCCGTCGATAAATACCTTCGTGGAGTCCGCATCGTAAGAAAATTGAGCCATCTTTTACTCTCCTCTTACCAGTTACGGTCAGGTTAATTTGTGGCCAGCGTAAAGGTCCCGCTAAAAGGCACAGCCGAAACCGTAACAGGAATAAAGTTGATCGGAATAACCGGAGATGCCGCAAAGGAAATATCTACACGATCTCCTTGCAGTTTCCCGGTCAAGGACTTAAAGGAAGGATTTGCCTCATTCCCCACAAGAATCTCTTCTGCTGTCAGTTGCACCAGCTCCGCCCTTACATCTTCCAGCATGCGTCGAACAGTAATAGGAGAAGCCTTTTGTCCTCGATACGTCTGCAATTTATCGGTCACTCGATTCAGCATCTCATCAATGGCCAGACCGCACGAGGTTTCTACACGGTTAAATTTCGCATTAGATCGCCACGAAGAAACCCCTCGAATGCAGGTAAATCCACTGGTGGAAAAGTCTTTGCCAAACAGAAGCAGCCCGAAATCAATGCCCATGTTTTTTTCTGCTTCCGTTGGTTCCCACTCCAAACCAATAACATTCACGGCTTTATTCGTGATCGCTTCCCCTGGACCATACGAAGACTGCAATGCCGCCGCTAGCGCAGTCATGTAATAAGGGGCGAGAACCTGCTTGTTCCCAAAATCATCAAATGTCGTCATCCCTTGCGCAACGACAGAAATCCTATCGCTATTCATAGCGTCAGAGATCGTGCGATAATTCCCAAGGTCAGAGGTTTTTTGACCAGTTGCCGCCCCAACATATCCACGCCGAGCTAACGCCGGATTGATCGAAACAGACGTGACATGATTCAAGAGCATCTGTTGAATTGCTAAGGTCGGCGAAAGGCACGCAATAAGACCGACCCGCTCTTGACCCAACGCATCAAAAGCCGATTGCCAATCTCCGTTTGCCGTCGCCCCTTCCCCTCCCCCGGTCATGATCCGGTTTGCTGTTGTATTATCCACAAGCAAACCAACCCCAGCAATCTTTGCCGCAGTAACAAGAGGTTGAACCCCAGAGTTCAGATAATCCACGATTGCTTGATTGTTCGCATAGAGAGTCTGAGATAGCGCGGAGACGGCGGACAGATAGTCCATCGCATCGGTAAGCGGTAGCTCTGGATCAACTGGTCCCAGCGTTGCCGTATATCCAGTTTGCGCAGCAAAAAAATCAACCATCTTTTTTGCCGTTGGATAGTCAGCAAATAGTGCCGTTTGGCTTGTCCCACTGCCCCCCACTACAGTTGCCGTGATCCCGGTTGCATTGACCGTGATCGCCATACTCGACCCTGTATAGGCCAGAGTAAGGACAGGTCTTTGAATGTTGTCCCGGACATAGGTGTTGATTCCGTCAGAGACCGTCACTTTTTTTGAATTGCTGATTGTTCCAGCCGCTACCGCTAGCCATGTCCCATTGTCGCGTTGCCCATAATTGACCGCAGTAACGGTGATAATATCCGTAGAGCTGTTTTTTAGCGTAGTCGTTGCCCTGGTTGCTGGATTGACCCTCACCAAGCAGACGAGGCCAGGCGCGACACGTTCCTTTCCTGGCGCAAACACATACCGCAACACCTTCGCAATGTCTCCGCCTCTATATCGCGCTAGAGCGTCAACAACGTTACTGAAGTATTCCGGCTTTTTCGGTTCTCCCCCTTCTGCTGTTCCCACAATGCAGACGGTCAATGACGCCCCTCTGCCGATAGGTTGCAAGCCCCTATCGTCAACATAGGCTAAAACAGAGGGTCGCGAAGTCGTCTGCCCGTTAAACGTAATTGCTGATGCTGGCATAGCTTCCTCCTCACTTAATAGTAAAAACAAGAGATTGAGGATTCTCCTCCTCAGTAACTCCCACATTGACTTCGTTAATCTTCAGCAACGGAGTTTTGACGGTCAGCATGACGCGACCTGACAAGACCATATCCCGACGATAGACAACATCCGGCAATAATTCCTGCATTACCCGAAAACCCCGTGCTTGCACTTTTTGATTCTCTAGTCCTAATTTCACAAGCGCAAGGCGTCCGGCGAACAGAGCCCATAATAAAATTGACTGAAGATACAAAACCAGGTCCACATTCTGAGCAACACAGGCTAGATTTATTGTGAAGTCAAACCGCGCCCCGGTTTCATCAACAAACCCTAGAGCAGATTCTTCCTCACTCACAGCATTGCCTATGTATTTTTCCGATTCATTGAGCGTATCTGGAAAAATATACACATGAGGAACTTCTGGGGCTTTACGAGGATACCCAAGCTCTAACCGCAAGCCATCCCGCACGAAAAATTCACGTAAGTTTTCTCTTTGCCGTTCCGACTCAGAAGCGAAAATTTCATTGAGATATTCTGGTTCCTGTCGTAACTGCAAAAAATAAGACTCAAGCGTTTCTTTTATTCGTCGTTCAACTTGTTGGATCATTCCTCAATCTCTTGCAAAAGTTCGACTTCACTGAAGTAAGTGTTTTCTTAGTTAAACCTTAGGCGATTCCGATTTGTTTTCCCCATCGGGAACTGCGACCGTCGTGTCTGGCGCTGACACTGAATGGTCCTTCGATTCCTCAGGATCTCCCTTCGGTTTTCGCTTGCGTTTCCCTTCTCCATTGGTCGCATTGTCATCTGGTTTCGCGTCCGGACTGTTTTCTTTGTCGCTTGACGACCCTTCTCCTGTTTGTTTATCTAGATTTTTCTCTGGGTGTTCTTGCTTACTTTGCCCGTCAGATCCAACGTCCCCACTCTCAGCAGTTTTCAAGTCTTCGTCTTCATAGTCAGGCGCGTCAAGTAGAATTTCAAACATCCCCCCACATTGGCGTAAATGTTCAGCAACATCATCCTCAACAATGGCATAAAACAGAGAAGGGTCTTCTCCCTCAATGTTTTCAAAAACAAGGTGCATAGGACCCGCCGACAAGCCGATTATTGTTTCGGCTAGTGGAGTTTTCACGATTTTCATATTTACCCTTTCCGGAAAATGCCCACTAAGAAAATCCTAGTGGGCACCATTGGGATGATCTTGTCCTTTATGGGCGCATTCCAATGTTCTTGATAATCACCACACGCTCAGGAGCTTTGATTGCCAAGAGATGGTAAAGCATCAAGAGGAACTCAACCGTCGTGTTCACAATAGCCAGTGGCCACTTGATTAGCGGAGTCAGTTGCGCAATGACGAAGTCTTCAGGCGAACAATTCAGGAAAACCGCCATTCCCGTATTTGCCCGAATCTGATTGACATCGTCAAAAGTAATAGTCGCGCCGCCTTGTGGGACTTGCGCAATGCAATATGCTTTTGTCGCGTCAGCCGATGCGCCAGTATCCTGACGGTACACTCGATAGCCCGTTGCAGACGAAACCTTTGACCAAGATAATGCCGCTTTCTGGTTGGCGGAGATTGACGTGGACGTGGAGGCAACTGGGTCCGTTTCGCCATAGTCATCAAAAGACGATACGAAATAAAAATACGTACCAGCAGGTAGCTGACTAACACCAGCCGCAACCCCAGTGGGCGTTACAGTGACCGATCCTGGCTTTGCCGTCAGGACGCCAGCTTCAGAAGCTGCCAACGACTGGCCACCATCAACAATATCGAGGAAAATAGAGTCGTCGAATGGAATGAACCCAAACTGAGACGCAAATCCGATAAACGGCAAACCCATCACGTACCCACCCGGTACTTGCTGGGTCAATTCTTTGCGTTCCGTACCGAGCCTGACCTTTCCGAGATCGGCCAAAACATCCGGCGACATCCAACACTTCAGATTGTCGAAGTTTGCCAGCTTGCCACGCTTATGTAACAAGGAGGCGACTTGCTCAAATTGCTCTGGCTCTAGTGGGTTGCCTTGGTTATCAATGATGGATGCGCTATGACTACCGCGTACAAGCGCAGTGTAAAGCCCATCATAATTGACCTCGTTTCCATTGAGGTCCTTAACATCCTTGTCTCCCCAAATCAGCCATCGCTCTAGCATGCTCAAAAGCTCCATCGTGCCAGAGTGATTTTCGATTTGCTCAGGGTCAGTAAAGACACCCCCCATTCCCCCAGATAGCGACATCTGATGGGTCACACCACGCCGAACGCCCATGAATTTCACATAGCCAGACCCGCGCGCAAAGTCTGGCACTGCACCCTGAGGCGATGCTCCTTCCCGGAATCCTGGACCTCGCCGAGTAGTCCCGTAGCTGTTCTGCCGCACCCACTCGAAGAAGGTATTCAGCGATGGAACCCGAGGAATAGAATTGAAAATCTTCAGGTGAGATTCCATTGCGAGAACTGCGGTCATCATTGGATCGAGGTTTTCAAGCAATAGCGGAAGTCCCTGGCCATATCCCGAACCGGAGGGAAATAATTGCGGGTTGCTGGTTGTCGTATTCGTCGCAATAGCCTTAACCAGTTCAGCATTGCCGGACATCATTGCTTTTGCAAGGATCAAATGCGGACTTGTTTTAAGCAGTCGCGGAAGAATACGCCTCTCAAAGCTGGCAATGATACCATCTGAAGTGATCCCTTGCTGATGCAAGCCGGTCTCTCTTAATATGGTAGAAAAGGACTTGAACAACTTGCGTTCATTCCGAGCACCTTGCACCAGCCCGAATTTCTGCCCACCCACCACTTGCCCATTCCGAGGCACGATTTCGTACATGGAGATTCTCCTTTCAAAAGTATGCAACCTAGCTAGGCAGATTGTTGCCTAGCTAAAGAGTCAAATATGCGCCCTAATGGGACACGCCAAGTTGTTTTTTGGTTTCGTCGGACAGTCGGCCTAACGCTAGCATCGGGTCTTCAGCAAAGTCCGCAAGCACTTGCGGAGCTAATTGACCATTCTGCACAGCCTTAGTGAGTTCGTCGTTGACGCGATCGTATTCTGCTGGCGTTAAGGAAGAAGGACCAGACGGATCTTTCCCTTTGTTGAGATCGAGACGGTTTTCTTGCAGATTGAAGAAAGGATAAATGCCCGTCGCGGGATTGCTCTTAGGGGAAGCATCCATGCTCTTTTTCATGGCCACATGGGTCTCAAGCAGCAATGCCATTGACTTGGTAAGTTGCGCAAGTTGCGCCTCAAGCCGCCCTACTCTTGCTAGAGTTACCTGAAGACCGCGATCCCCAGCCGTAAGACTCTTTTCAATCGCCCCAACCAAATCGAACATTGCTTGAGAAGCATCAGCTAATTCCCCAACGTTCGCAGAGGTTGCAACGGACTTACGGAAAGTCTCCCCTCCCGCATGTCGGAAGCTCTTTTCGTACCCCTCGTCTTCTCCGCCGTCATCCTCGCCCTCTTCGTCCTCGTCCTCTTCATCCTCTCCGCCGCCTTTACCCATGCCTTTCGTTAAAGCCGTGGTAAGCGAGGAAAGTTGATCCGAGATCCGAGTCAGTAACGACTTTTCCATGCCCTCTTCTTCTTCAGCTTCCGGATGAAGTAAGGATTCAAGTTCTGCGTGAGCCTTCACCAGGCTATCCTCCATCACTGGCTTTTTGTTTTTGTTTTTCATTGCCTTTCTCCTTTCTAAAATCGGTATCCCCGAGAACGAAGCGTTTTAATCAATGCCATCGCATCGCCAGGGTTAGCCTGTCGACACTTAACCATGTGATCGAGTGCCCCATGTTCCCGACGATAAAAAGCTAACTGACGATCGTAACACTGCGAACCAGCTTCACACTGGCCGAAGAGCGTTGTCATAACAGGATGCCCTGTTCGCGCTCCGTATAAATTTTCCGTGAGTAGCGGTTCTGCATTTGCTGTGGTCATGCTTTTGACCAAACTAGCAAAGGTGAATTGATTGACGGGCTGATGCGTAATAGCAACATGATGTACTACGCACCGTGTTATTTTCGATTTACACAGTGGGTCTCGTTCCAGGACTCGCCCTTGCACGGACCAGCCGAGCTTTCGACTTGACAATCCGGACGTTGCTTGTAGATGTTCCCATACTGCCCTCGCTACTGGCTTGTTTTTGTAGAGTTCGCCCTTAATGTAGAGCCCTAGACCCTCAAGGGGCGTTTCCATGCGATGGTGAAGAGTACGAAGGTCAACCAACTTCACTTCCCGAGGTTCGCCGATAAGATACGCAGGCGACTGACTATCCTTGTGATCCCAGTTGATATAGCCGCTTCTCTGAAAAGGGCTAAAATCCATTCCCTTTTGCACAACTAGCTCATCGTCCTGATCTTGGTGTTCGACGGAACTAATTCCGTCAACTAACCATTCGTCAGCATTTCCATCTGCACTTTTGCATAGGTCAAACCCCACAACAAAATTGTCAGGGTCGGAAAGGAAAAGCCGATAGTCAAAGCCATCATCAAAAGAAAAAGGCGTTGCTTGCTCCTCGGAAAATGAAGCACCCATAAATAGCCGTCCCTTATCGCAACGTCCGCACGGTTTCCCCGGATTCAAGAATCATCGTTGTCGTTGGATAGAAATTGACCACCATGCCGGTCACTGCTCCGCTTTGCAGGTTATTCGTCGTTGCGTCAAAAAATGTCGAGTCTCCCCCGCGTACCGTAAAAAATCCAAGATCAATATCGTCAGCAGACGGCAATGCCGGAACTGCCGCTACCGCTAATGCCTCTGAGGCAACATCAGCTGACTTCGTAATTGTTACCGTAAGCGTGACAGTCTGAGCGCCCGATCCGGACGTGATAACTTTCGCAGACACCCGAAAACTTGCCCACTGCGCTTGAGCAACATCGTGAGTTGTCGCGGTGAGTGCTTTGGTTCCAGCTGGCAAGGACCAAAGCAACCCGTTAAAAATTCCAGAGAACGCACCAATGGCAAGGCTAGTGGTAGAATTGCTTAGGGTCGGCGGACGCAGCACACGACCACCTTGCGCTAAGTCTAGTGCGGCCAGTAAACGAGTAAGCTGTTTAATTGTCGTTCCTAGCTTTACCCGCTTCGTATCCGCATGCACATTCGACAATGCGGATTCTTCCGTTAAGGGTATCGGCATTTTCTCTCTCCTTTCTTGCGCAAAAAAAAACGGCCCAGCTCTTAGAGCCTGGACCGTTTTATGGGTTATCAGGTTTACGCCACCCAAAATGGATGGTTAGATATTTGATTTTCTTACTAACGGAATCTGAATAGGTTTGTCAAGCAATCGAACAGCATCCTCGGCAGAAACGTAACGCCCGCTTTCTATTTTCTTAGGTGCAGGCAATTGCTCGATCAACATCATTGCCCCATCCTTGCAGTGCAATACCAGTTTGCCGGTAAAATCATCAGGAATGCCGCCGAGAATTTTGATAGCTTCAATCGCTATTTTCATTTACAGCCCACATCTATCCTTGTGGGACCCTACCATATCTCTGCACAAAAAAAAGGGCAGAATCCCCGCCTGAAGATCCTGCCCTTATGCCAATGAAGAAATGTGAGCCAGAACCTTATAGCACTCGCGATAAAAAAAGAAAAGGCCGCTGGTGTGGAAGCGGCCTTTAGGGAGGTGGAATAAGAAACGCATGCAGTGCGAAATCCTTCTATCCCTATTTTTTCCATTCTGCAAGTATGTTGGTCATTTTATCGACGACATGCCTTGTCACTTCTCGCTGTACCGTCTTTAGCACATGCAGACCTTCCTGTTCCGGATAGATCCAGGAATCAGCTGGCGAATTGTCCGAGACAATGCGAAATGGTGAGGTTCCCGCAAGCATGCCCGACATGCGCCCAGGACTAAACGCCCCAGGTTTCAAGGCAGAATACCCAAGGGGGATAATGTTGTATCGTCCCTTTTTCCCTTTTCTGGCTTTAGGACCAGATAGAAGACCGGGTTTCATATCCCAGGCAGGCCCCCCGCGTTCTGCTCGTTGCGCTATTCGATCATTCGCGATCGTCACTTTCCCCCAGAGAGGGTCCCCATCGACCGGATAAACAATTGCGCTGGAATCATCAAGCGATCGGAGATACGCCTTCCAATTCGCTCCACTTGCTGGTCCCACTTCTTCAACCTTATTCCGCCACATTTCTTGAATATAGCGCAGTTCCTCTTGAATGCCAGACGTAAGCGCCCCCATGAGATCGTCAGGCACTCCGCCCCAGTCGCCTAATCCGGAAATGGAAAATTCAAGCATTGTGTTGATCTTCTTCTAGTCGCTGTTCAAGTTCCAGGATGACATCATACATCAGTTGACTATCCGCACAGTCTAAACCTTCCCCGCACGTAAGACGTTGAAGGATTCGTTCTCGATGTTCCCGCCATTCGACCATTTTCCCTTCGTCTTTCATTGCTTGTTTTCTCCGCTATTTATCCATTGCTGATTTCTAGATCTCGCATGGCTGTTTGTCGCTGGCGAAGCATCACCTTATCGCCTAGTGAAACTCCCCGGTCAAATCTATCCCCAGGCGGAGAAAAAACAACCCATTGATACAAGGCTGTGTATTTAAGGGAATAAAAGCTTTCAGGTTCCGGAAGAGGACGAGGAGATCCGAACCAGGTTAATGTTTTTCCTGACAAGGCAAAGTCTAAGCCTTGTTCATAGGTTTGTTGAACGGCTAAGGTTTCAGGATCAATCGAATAACACGACAAGGCAGACACGCCTTGAAATTGCAATTGGTCCGTTAGTCCAAGCGGGCTTCTTTTGATTATTTCCCCCTGAGTCACTTGTCCCGCATCCCAGCCCGAAAGTTCTACAATATCCCAGTCACTGACACGCGCCGACTCTTGCGGACTAAGGCTCATAACGAGATCCGAAGGCGTAGCCATGCCCGACTCTAACCAGGCTCGTTGACGATTTATACCCGTAATGACCGCTACGATTTCTTGTCCAGCTTCGTACCGTTGCCCTGTTCGTAAGCAGTACGGACAAATCAAATTTGATCGCCCCATGTCCCCCCCTTCACTACAGGGACAAGGCGTCATCCTGTACCACGTTACCGATTCCCCTCGATCCTTTACAAATCGCGCATGGTCCTTCAGGTTAAAATCAATTTTTGCCATCAGAACGCCCTCCTACATCCAAACAAGCGATCGCAATACATTAAGGCCCCTGATGGGTATTCACGAAACTCTTGTTCTCCATAGCCGCCCCCTAATGGACTACCCGCATAAAAAGACGGAGGAACTCGGCTGTTGTCTTGGCATTGCCCCCGAACCGATTCACATTCCCAGACCAATTCTTGAGCGTTCTTCAGTTGACATACTGGAACAACCGCTACTCGCTGCTGTCGTATCGCTTCTTGTTGCGCAGCTGCCTGAGCTATCTTTTCAGTAGGAGCCCCCGTCACGCGAAAACACCAAGCCTGAGCTTCAGCATTCACCACTCCATCAAGTAGAAGAATGAAGGCTACTATTATTGCCGCTGCTACAACAAACGCCGTTGCCTCTAAAACTATCCGGAACATTTTACCCCCTTAGATAAGGACTCGATAAATCCCCGTCATCGCATGTAACTTTTTAAGGTCTTGATATAAACCCCGCTGGTCGCCTGCTAAGGCTTGACCTAACCCAACATGCGTAACCGCACGTAGACGACTCTCCCCATGTGTAGCGGTTATGTTGGCTGCATCCTTCCGTATTTTTTTTGCCCTTTTCCCGCTCATTGTTTTTTCCTTTCCGCTTAGAGCACTACCATGCTGTAACCCACATATCGAGTCTTAAACTGACCAATCATTGTTTCTTTGCCATCTTTACTTAGTCCAGTATCTTGCGCATAACGATCAATCAAAGCAGCATAGGGACCAGCTGGATTAAAGGATCTTGATTCACTCACTCCGTCTCGTGACAGAGAGTAGCTTGAGACGCCACCATAACGAGACGTTCCTGCTTGCGCTAAAATACGCATCATCGTTCTTTTTGCCACCCATGCCCGTAAATCAGCAGGACAATCCCCTAACCCAGAGAAGCATTCTGCTTGCCAAAAGTTAGGAATATAAGAGCGATGCGCAAGCAGAGCTGAAACCCCAACTGTGGACACAGTCCAATTTAAGATAGCGGCCCCAGTCGGAATAAGCGTCACAACCCCGCTTGGTTGCACCTGTCGCCAATCCGCCCCCACCGTTACGACCTTGTGACTTTCCCCAAAATGTCCTTCTAATTTGAGCAATTTTTTGATGGGGCGAGAGGGAAGACGCACGCTATAGTATTGTGTCCCTACCCGAGGTCTATAGTAGTGCGCTGGCGGCAACAGGAAGTCGTAAATCACATTCGGGTAATCATTGGCAAGCAATTGTGTGATAACATGCGCTGGTTCAACATACGCTGCCAGTTGTGTTTCTAAGTAGCGCTTGACCGCAATCAGTTCTCGAATTATCGCGCTTTCTGGCACTTCCGCCTCTGAGACTTGAAGAGTCTCCGTCTGGTCAGAACCAGGCAAAAGCGTCGGGTTCACCATCACTTTGATAAATTGGTCAACCTTCGTCGAGCGCAATATGTATTCCCCAAATTTCACGAGGCTAATGGCTACTGGTGTTCCGCCACCAAACGCTAGCGTTTTTCCTGAGTTTGACCAGGCTAACGTTTTAGGACCTGAGGCAGTACCAGCAGAAACCGACCTGGTAAAAACTCCAGTAATATGCAAGGGATGACTAATCTCCATTGTCTCCCCAGACTGCAACGACAATCCGCCCGCGTAATCTCTAACCATTCCATCGACTGAAACTAGGAGCACCGAAAAAGCTTGCTTGCTCGTTACTGATCGGTTAGCGTTTGCCGCTTCTATTGCGAAATCATCTATTAGGTCCGAAGAGCGAACTAACGAAACCTCATTGCTACTGTCCAGATAAGTCGTGAGGTTAAAAGAAACCTGATGCACTTGATTTGCGCCAGTTAGATTCACGGTCTGCGTTGCTAACGTTTCTTCTCCGTTTGCTCGTTTTCGACTCAAGGTTAAAGTGACCTGATCGCCACTTATGCCGCCAGTGACACCGACCATTGCCGTGACCGTCGAATACTCAGGCTCATAGATACAATAAGAAGCCTTATCTAGGCTCAAGATTAGTCCCGTTATCATGCTATTCTCCTGTCACTTTTGACTTAGGAAAAAATTTCGTGTCGTAAAAAAATCACCAACAACATAGGAATCAGAATCAGCTATTGGTAAATAAATAACTTCTAACCCCATATATTCTAGCTTTGTCCAATGACCCCACCTTGCGTGCATCCCTGAATCTTGCCTTAATCTATTCCCCTCTTTCATCAACCGGACAACAAAAGAATCAGCAGCAAGAATATAAGTGGGCATTCTCCCCGTTTGCGTTCGATAAGCTGCAATTGCTTCAATTGTCGCTATTTCTAGATCCTGACGATCTTTAGCAATTCTCGCTTTGAAATCCATATAGCCCTTTCACTCGATCCGTCCTTATTTTAGGGAAAGAAAAATTTCTTCATCTCCAAAATCTATAGAACCAAACCTGATCCGTTTTTTCAAAGAATCCCCACCTGTTTCCTCTGTTCTTTTCCTCAGTGCGTTTTTATCGTTGCAACTACAGGATTCCACTTGCGGACCCCACACCTTGCTACATAACGGACATTGCCAACCACTCGGAACTCCACTTGTAGGATTCATCGAGTCCATAGCCCATCCTTTCCCTATTTTTATGGTTATACTTGTTGAACCGTGAAATCAAGCAGCACGCTTGAAAAAGAGCCCCGCAATTTTACGTCCCCATGATCGTGTCAGCTCTTCCGGCTTGTCGATGATAATTTTTCTCACGTTCACGCCGGTTTGTCGAAAACTTCCCGCACCCGTGAATGATCCTGGCGCCAGAGGTTCATGTACTGCCCCAATACGATCAAGCCACTCCCTAAAATCCGATGCCTTTTTATCCTGCCGAAAGAAGGGACCTTCCGATGCTAACGCGACTATTCTTCCCCCAGGCTTGAGTAAAGAATAGGCATGACGAATATGATCCATGTCTTGCCCTCCTTCAAATGGCGGATTCATGATGATTCTGTCAAAAAGCCCGTCTGCTGGCGTTCGCTCTAAAAAGTCCGCATGCTCAAGAGAAAATCCTTCTAAACTAAGGATCTCACGTAAGGAAGACTGTAACTCACCCGCATGCAGTTTTGCCCCCGGTTCAACCTTGCGTACTTCTTTAAGTAAATCGCCAAACCCGGCACCAGGGTCAATAACATCCATTCCCGGCTGAACATTCAGGTCTTGAGCCATCTCAGCACCTATCCGCGCAGGCGTAGGGAAAAACCCCGGAATCTTCGATCCTATCAGGTCCATTTTCTTTTCTCGAATTTCCCGCTCACGGCTGCTTTCTGATCGCTGTACTGAGATAAAAGACTGCATGTCTTTCCGGGCTTGTTCGTAGTTCTCTGGCGTAATCCCCGCCTCGCGTAATCGCTTTTCTGAGCCTAACCATTCCGTCAGTTGTCCGCTTGTCCAACGATGCGATTTCCCCGCTTTCTTTTCCCATAGAGATTTAAGCCCATAGAGCGCCTTTATCTCTTTTTCCGTATCCACCCTAACGAGTTCCTCCCCAGACCGTCCCCGCAACAACAAATAGCTAAGCGCCTGGCGTAATTCTCCCACTCCCCGCGCTCCTTCAATTGCCTTGAGCCCCTCGCGCACAACATCTTTTCTCGCGCGGGCATACGGGAAGCTTTCTCGATTATTCATGAGGGTTTCAACCTGGCTTTTATTCCGGATGCCTTTAAGCGTATCGGGAATCGTCCCGTTAAGATGCGCTTGCGCAAGCCCTCGTAGCACCTGCTGTATTCTTTCTAGCTTTTCCGCCCATTGAGCCATGCTTGATGCAATCCTTGCTCTTCGTGCTGTCGCATTCTGCCGAGAAATAGCAGGAGAATAGTGCTCTTGGATTGTGTCCGTTAGGCTGTCTGCTTTTTCATACAGACTTCGCGCTATTGCCTCTGGGGCTTGCTGCCGATCTCTTGGCACCATTACCGGAGCTTGCCGAGGCTTTTCGGCCTGCACCTTTGTCTCTGGTTTTATGGTTTCTACTCGATTGTCCCCACCCGTTGCTTGTAAATAGTGACCAGCTAAGGTTTTGTCCGACATTGACAAAACCTTAATGCCCTCGATGGTCTGTTGTGGCCCCAACGCTACCCTTATCTTGCCTCGATCCGCAGGGGATAAAGTATCGTTACCTGATAGTATTGCCTTGGCTTTTTCACGCAGGACGTTCACCGAGGCGTCGATGGGGTGCCCCGCATTGGCCTCTGTTTTGGGCTTTTCACCTTGACTTGGTACTGGAGGCGAAGGAGGAGGCGCAGGTTTAGGAAAATCCGGAGGCGGGTTCCTGTCCTTCGCTTCTTCCGTCTGCGGCGTTGCTATTGTCGGCTTTGACGATGCGCGATCCCCAAATAATAACATCTGTTCATCATGTTGACGCTGTTCATGCGCTAACTGTTCCTGATTGAACAGAGGAAGGCCCACCGTTCCCCGTTGCGGAGATCGTGGCTTTATTTTGCCACTAGGCATTGACCGACCAGCAAATGCGTTTCCAAACAGTAGGGTTGCTGATCTTTCGTCAATTGGTCCTCTCTTCCCAGAAAGAAGAGGACCAGTCCCCTGCAATGGCGCGGAGGGTCTTTTATCTGTGTAATCGCGAATCCAAGTCATCTGCCCTTCTTGTTCACGCCGATAGTGCCCCTTGACTCGCGCCTTAAAGAGATCATCGAGAGTTCTGACAATTCGCAACAAAGGCCAGCGATCCCGGCTAAGCATGATTTTCCCGGTTCTTTTCATCTCCGCCCCCTCTTCTCTTTTTTTATTCAAAAAGTTTATCTTGCTGACTATTTTTTCCGCCAATGCTCCACTATTGGCACTCTATGCCCGCCAGTTTTCCGCTTTTTCTGGACTCTTCCCCGATTCTAATTCTTTTTTCACTTCTTCTAAGCTGAACTTATGCCGAAATGTATGACCCATTTTTTTCTCAAGAGTCAAATACTTTTCAAACAGTTCCGGATTGTGTTTTGCGGCTAGGACTAGCGCACTCTTAGGAGCGAATACGCAAAACACGCAAGACAACCTTGGCATGCCAAGGTCATAGGCATAATGGTATGGCAGTTTCTTGTCTCTAATCCGCTTCCAGACTTTACTCTCGCTCCAATCATGAATAGGTAGCCAGTTGTCAACATGACGGGTTTGCGTTGTGGCTGCTTTGTTCGTTGCTAACCGCGCCATCTTTTCCCGCTCCGTGCTTTCTTCTGCACGGAGGCCCATCACGTTAAGAACGCGAAAAGGATGCTCCTTACTGACCTTTCCTTGTTCTTTCATTGCCGCTGTTGCTGCCGTCATGATTTTCTGAATCTGTGAACGTTTATGATCCGACGTACAATAACGCGCCTGACTACTTGGCCACATGCCTCTATGCTCAATTTGCTGAAGGAGATTGCCCTGTGGACGAGAAACCGCCTCGAAGGGAATCGCATAGCGTTTTGCTTGTTGTTCCGCTAATTCCCTCGTTCCCTTCCATTCGACCTCTCCCAAATCCGCATGCACCGCTTTGACTCGATCTAAAACCCCCGCCTCTTTTGCTAGATTGATTACCTTATCCATCATCGCAATTGAGTCTTTGCCGCCCGACGTATTCAGCAAGATCAAGTCGTAATTACGTAGGTCTGGATCGTCAGGATGTCGTTCTTCTTTTTCTTGTTGAGGTTCAAAAGAAAAAGAGAGTTGCCCCATTCCTGAACGATGCTCTTGATTGTGTTCCCTTACGGTAATGCTTTCACCATGTAACCCTCTACGTGCATACTGGCGAACATGCACCTGACTTTTTGCCCATTGACCGTTAGCAGCAATCTGAAGAACGCCCCAGAGGTTGGGGAGATAGGCATAGTGTCCGTCAGCGTAAGGCTCAAATATGGCACTCCCCGCGCCTAATCTGTCAACATCTTGCATTGCGGTAAGAACGGAGGAATAGGGAATTGAGACTAACCGTTGCACCCCAGCATGCCGGAAAGGCGGGAGTTCTCCCCCGCATTCATCACACACTTCTCTAGTGGGATTTTCTCGCCTCTTTTCTCCCCACCCCAAAAGATGAACTTCAACGGAAGGTTTAGTTTTCAAAAGCAGCATAGCGCCTCGCCGTTCCCCCTAAGGTTTGGGGTTTTTGAAAGAGTAGTGTTCTTCTAGCGCCGCTTTATGCGCGTTTTTTCGATCCGCCTTGGTTTTAGCTACTATTGCTAGGTTGCGTGCGCGTTCATTTTCGTCCTTTGCTGGATTATGTTCTTGGATCTCAGCATAAGAATACTTGGAAGGCCAGGGAAACATTCCATCAATGAATGTCACGGTCTTTTCGTTCGCTGACTGCACCAGTCCCTGCCGTCCCCGAATCTTCACAATATCACCAGCTCGTATTGTTGCCTTACTATGCCCGCCTATACCTTGCGCCTGCAATTCCTTCATCTTGTCGCTGTAGTAACTTCGTCTTTCCTGAAGCGTTGCCATTTCCGTCTGCATCTCTTGCTGCCGCCGATCGTGCTGCACCCCTGTGTACTTTTGCGTGTCTCTCTCGATGCGACGGATAGCCGCATCTATCTCATCAAGGCGGTTTTGCAAATAGCGCGGAGATCGCTCTTGTGTTCGGTTTGCTGTCTCTTCTGCCGTTGCCGCCCTCTGTTCAAGTTCTTTTGCTTCCTGATATTTTTCGTACCCACGCCGGTATTGATTCGTTACCTTTTCCACATAGTTACGAAATGCCCGCCCCCCTGAGGTATTCGAGTATGGTTGCGTAAGAAACGAAATGTCGCCTCGATGTCGATCAAAGGGGGCTTGTAAGGCTTCCCCTTCACGCTTTCTGCGATCCGCCGCAACCATTAACCTGTCCGATCGTTCCCCAGCCCGCCGCGCTTCTTCTGCCTTCTGTTCTGCAAAGGCAAGTCTTTCCCCTGTTCGCCCTCGATCTTCTAGGTTGAATTGTTTGGCGTAGTTGCTCACTTGCCAATCGCTTCCCGCAAGCTTGCCCTTGCTCACCCAAGCACTCCGACTAGGAGACCAGAGAAAAAACCGCTTGAGTGTCGCCTTATCTTCTTTGGACATTGCCGCGAATTGTTCCCGAGGAAAATGCAGGTGGATTTTCTCCGTCTCGTTGTCTCGTTCAATCCAGCCAGTTGCCCCATGTGGTTGCGTTGCCAGTTTTGCCATGTTTCCCGCCACGTTTTCACCGCTGGCAATAGCCGCCCGGGTTTCGTCCCTCGCAACCATCCGTTGAAAATCACTAGACGATTCTGAATCTCTCACTGTTGCTTCTTGACTTTCGCCCGATCCTGGCGCAGGTCTGCCCTTTGCTTGCGCTTCTTCTTGCGGGCTTGGCGAATGATAAACCGCATGCGCCGCCCTCACGTCTGCTTCGCTTATTTGCATCTCCCTAGCAATCTGTCTCAGCGTGCTAGGGTTTGGCTGTAATGAGGACCTGGCCGGGTCGAGGCGTGTCAGCATGTCGTTCACTCGCTTCCCTAAGGCAAACCACGGCTTATGGTCTATCTTAGGTTGCGTGTTCGCTGCTGATTCTGGGAATTTTTCTTGTAAATGCCGCACCATTCGCGCCTTGAACTCGCCTGCATCGGCATAGCCCATAGGGCGTCGTCTTTCAGCTAGGTCACTCAAAAGCCGAGAGTTTTCCGGCTTGAGATATTCTGCTGCATGGTCTGCCTCTACTCCTTCTAGTGCTTGCTTAGCTGCTCTGTTTTTATCTTCTTCTCGTTCGTAAATAGGCTCTAGCTCATATTGCTCAATTTCTCCTTCTGATAATGGGCGATCATAAGTCAGCACCCCATGTCGAAAAGTGCCCTTGTCTTTGCTGTCATGGCTTACGTACCCTCTCGGCACCGCCCCAGGTCCGGGAGGACGGCTCACTAATCCGTACCGATAGCTTACGGCTGAAGTTGTGGCTTGCGGTTGTTCTGGCGTTCCCCCATATCTCTTAGCTGAATCGGATAAATAATGAGGCTTACCATGTTGCGCATAGTGCGCTTCTAATGCTTGACCTAAGCCAAGTTCCTTGGCTTTCCCTTCTATTTTCTCAATTAGAGCATGCGCCTTATCTACCTTGTCTTTGTGTTCTTGATAGGCTTCCCACTCATAGCGCCCGCCGCCGTTAAACTTGGCATCAGTCTGCCTAGCGTTTTTCAATACTTCCGTGGTTCCTGTCGCATTCAACAGAGCTGCTCTAACATTCGCCGGTAAGGACTCTGCCGCCCCTGGTGCTACTGGCGTCCCTACTGGCTCGGTGTTCTCTTTCGATGCCTTTGTTTCTTCAGCTGCTTTTGCTGTAATTTCTCGAATTTTTCCCTCT